>Ga0129313_1000008_pt1 | contig 271150 bp, 250 predicted proteins | sample O1105metagenome_FD_94436 | JGI IMG/M metagenome (GOLD analysis project Ga0129313, IMG submission 94436) | Orangutan group fecal microbial communities from fecal samples from Wisconsin, USA - O1105 metagenome | ecosystem: Host-associated > Mammals > Digestive system > Large intestine > Fecal... | reverse complement strand
GGGGATGGTAGGAAACCGACGTGGAAAAGTATACAAGAGGAACTGGATGAATTAGGAGATAAGGCGAAGAAAGGTGTTAGTAATGTAATTCGTGGTTTTGAAGAGAATTTTTGGAGAAAATATGTTGTGGGGGAGGATATCATTCTGGATAGAAAAAAATGGTATGGGAATGAGTATATGTTAACAGGACATACGGGAGGAGATATTTTCATATGGGAAAAAGAAAAAAAAGAGATTACAGGATGGCATATGGATTTTGATTTAAGAGGTGATGGAAAAGAATCTCGCCTTTCGGGAAAAAATGCTGATATTTCCACATGGAAATATGAAAGCAATATTACACAAACTGTAGAAAATGGAGAATACACGAGGACAATAATAAGTTCAGGTATTTTCTTTGATAATAATGATATTGGAATGAAGATGGAGACGTCAGGCGGGATTGAAAATATTCCATTACCATTACCTGACGGAATTAATGTAGAAGATTTTGCGAGCATGACATGGTCAGTGACGGCAGAGAAGCATATTGTTACTTGGAAAACAGTAAAGGAATTTGCAGAGGTAAGTGTGGGAATATTTTTAGCAGCACTATTATTAATGGATGATACTACAGTAATAGGAGCAGCGGATGATCCGCTATTAGTTTATATTTTAGAAAAAGTAGCAGAGAAGTCGCCAACGATATATCAAAATATTATAAAAATATTACCTCAGTTACAGAACTTACAAAATATCATAACCAATTATGAATAGAGGAAAATAGTATGAAAGAAGGTATAAAAAAGATTTTAAATATAATTTTAGGAATAATATTGCTATTGATTATATTGTTTGTTTTGATTTTGTTGTCAGGAGTGAGAAATCAGGGAGACAAGAACAAGAAAACGGATGAACCGGAAATTAATATAGAATTTACAGGAAATTTACAGGAAGAAACTATGGATGAGGAAGAAATTCCTGATAGTGATTATTATTCGACAGTAGAAGAGGCGATGAGACATGCAAAAATACAACTAGAAGATGAGGAGGAGTACCAGAAGGAAATAGATAGAATAGTAGCTAGTTTTGAAAATGAAAATTATCTCTCTGTTTTTTTTATATCTGTTAAAGGAGAAGAGGAAATATGTGACACATTTGCAAAATTTAAAATCAAAGAAATTGACGGAAAAAAGAAGTATACATTTTTGGTAAGCTATCCGTCTGTTGTAGAAAAGGAGGAATGGAAAAAGGTGAAAACATAAAAAAACTCCGCATCAACGGAAAAAAACCGGATGTTATTGCAGAATATGAAGAGTTTGGAGAAACATGGTACTTTTGGTATTATGCCGATATAGGAAAGGATACATCTTTTGGGGATATAACTTATACCCTTGGACGGGAGGAATAAATATGGATTTAAAAGACAGGAAATCAGCTGCATAGCCTGTTTTACAGTTCCATAGCTTGCCCCGATAGGAATCACGGAACCCGCCAACGGATTCGGAAGGTATGCGAATGATAACAGGTAGTCTAGGGAGGAAAAGAGGTAAAGTTATGAAGAAAGTAAAACAAAAAGAAGCGAGACTTTTTATGTGGATAATCACTGTTTGGTGTTTTATAATATTTTTTTTAGTAACAGCAATGTTGGGTACTTATATGTTTGTTATAGATGTTATTATGATAGCTGTTTTGCTATGTAGTTGGTATAAAACGATAACAGGAATAGGATATATCGAGGTTGGAGAAGGTAAATTGCATGTAGTGACGGAATGCTGGGAAGAGGGTTATAGAAACTGGCCGACCAAAAGAACCATAAAAATTGATGAAGAATTCCGGGTAGAGGACATCGTAAGAATGGGGTATACCATGGATTTGTATGGACATTGGATTTATATACATAGAAATGAGTATAAGGTGATGACTAGAGAATATGAAATAGTATTTGAACTGAATAACGGAAAAAGGATATTTATAGACCTAGCTTATTTCTATACTAAAAAACAGCAAAGAAAGATTTTTCAGTACATCTATGAAATTAACGGGTTAAAACCGGAGGGAAAATTGAGAAGAGATTTGAAAATAGAATAGTAGTGCAAGTGACAAAGCCGTATTTACAAAAGTGACAAAACTACTAGAGATTAAGGATAAAGAATAAATGAATATTGGAAAATTTTTAGGAATTACATCAGAGGCAACCCTGTCTACATTTTTAGATATTGTTTATATTAGTGCTGGGTTTGTAATTCTATATTTGGCATGGAGAGCAGTAACATTTCAAATAGAAGATAGAAGGACAGAAACATCAAATAATAAAAATTTAAAATGGATGTCAATGGTTTATGCACCGATGCTCATAGCAATGGTAATGTTTTTCTTTGAATGGTTACCAAATGAATTACAAAATATGCCGTATCTGATAACAGGAAATTATCCGCATTTTTATGGAACTGTTGGAAAAGAGCCGGATGGTAAATGGTATATTGAATCATCGGATGAAAAATTCAAAGATGCAGAGGGAGAAGTATATCCATTAAAATTGAAAGATGCAGAGTTGGAAGTGGGAGAATATGTTGAAGTGGCATATCTGCCCTGCAAACATCGGCTGTATGTTGTGGCAACTGGGGAAGAGGCAAAATATAACTATGAAAATTATTCCAAAGAAAATAGTTATTTATGTGTAAAAAAAGAAGTTTCTCTATATGGAATTATATGGGGAATTATTTTAATGGCAGCATCAGGAGGATGGAGTTATTGGGAAATTAGAAAAATACGAGAAAAATATAAAGAAACACAACGTAAAGAGAAGATTTGTTTACATAAGGACATAGAAAAACTGAGTCTGGTTTTAAAAATAGTACCCTTACTAGGAACGGCAATAATTGTATTTTTAACATGGAGTTTGGGGATAAAGGAAGAGAAAACGGTACCGTGGATGATAGGAACATTATATCTCTGGACGTTTGGAGTTTTGCTGGCGGCATATCCGTATAATACACAGCTTACGGTTAAAGAGCGATATCTTCAAATAGGAGTATCTGAATATTTTAGAAAACAGTATCTAAAAACAACCATAGAATCTATAGACTATAAAAATTCTAAAATTGTAATTAAAATAAAAACGGGAAAGAAGATACGAGGAAAAGTAACAGAAGAAGAGTATGCTTTTTTAAAAGAAAATTTGTTACAGATAGATAAAAGTAAAGAAAAAGATATTGAGAGAAGAAAATATAAGATTCATAAAGTGCAAACAAGAGAAAAAGTAGAAAAATGTCAAAGGATATGGATAAAGCTAAACACCCGAAAATTTGTAAAAATAGGATGGAGCGGTATGGGCTTATCAACAGTTGTTTTCTGGACGTTGCTGATGGTAGACGGATGGGATGTAAAATGGTTGTTAATTGCATGGGTTATAGCAATGGGAGGATGGGTTGGATATGGAATAAAGATGAGAAAATGTAGAGAAGAAATTAGTCAATATTTCTGTCAGTTGGTTTATGTTTTAGATTATGACAAAAAGAGCCATAGAATAACCTATCTTTATTTGGATGAAAAAGAAGGGCAGAGAAAAGAAGTGAGATGTATGAGGATTTATGGAAAAATAAAAGCGGAAACTTATGCGGCACTTATAAAAGCAGAAGGTAAAGACGGAACTCAAGAATTTATTTGTAAAAATGAATTCATGGAAGAACCGGTAGAGCCGTTGAAGGAGTAACAAGTATGTTAAAAAAATATGTAAAAGAACCGAATGGAAAAGGCAATAAAAGAATTTTGTTTTATATGGGAATGGAGGTACTTTTTTCCATAGTGGTATTGACATTTCTTATACAATGGAGAAAATCCATGTATGAGAAGGGAGTGTTTTATTTGGCAGGAGCATTTTTAACGAACACATTTATGTTATTGGAACTGGTGTTTTATGAAAAGGACATGGAAAAACATATGAAAACTAAGGGGGAGAAATTTCAAGCATCTGTCATTAAAGTGGAGACAAAGGAGAAAGAGGTATATCCTTGCTTTGAATTCCAAGACAGAGTAGGAAATTGGCACAAAGTTTTAGGAATATATCCTTTACGGGGTAAAAATAAAGAAGACAGAACACAAAGAATAAAAACAATTTGGTATTTGCCGGAAGAATATGGGGCTGTATGGTATGATTCTGAGCAAAAAATGAAAATACTGGGACCATGGCAATATATAGGACTTTTTTTGTTTATTACACTCACGGTTATATGTTTTTTGAAAGGGATATTAACATATGCATAACGAAAAAATAATTGGAATAGCAGGGGTTTTTATATTAGCGTTAATTCTTTCGGGTATAAAAACACTATGTTTTGATACATTTTCGGAAGAAAACGTCAGTGAGGAATATGATATGGAAAGTACAGAGACATATAAAGAATTCTTGTCGCTACAGGAGATTGATGAAAATACCATATCAGATGAAAATTATTATCCTACAGTAGAACAGGCTATGAAATATGCAGATATTGCACTAAATGAGGGAGAAGAATATCGAAAAAATATGGATAAGGTCATAGCAAAATTTGAAAATGAGGATTATATATCTGTATATTTTTTTTTCATATAAAAACGAAAAAGAAGAATGCCATACTTTTGCAAAGTTTAAGATAAAAGAGATTGATGGGAAAAAAAGATACACCTTTTTAACATTACAGTTAGTGATAAAAGAAAAAAAAGACTTGTACATAGGAACCTGTACTGAGAATACAGGAAATCAGTTGGAGATGTCTGATTTTATGCAGGATCTTAGTATTAATCCAAATTAAAGATTCGTATGGGGATGTATGCCTAAAGATAAACTAAAAAATGGTGAAGCAATAGAAAAATTGAGAGTGGAAGGTCAAAAACCAGATGGAGTTATAGAATATAAAAGCTTTGATGAGACATGGTATTTCTGGTATTACGAAGATTTAGAGAGTGATAAACCGGGGAGCCAGTTGGAGTATACCCTTGGACGGGAGGAATAATCTTTATAGTCCTTGAAATAAAAACAAAAAAGGGAGGAGAAGTGAATGGCAAGTACAAGAAACAATAATAGAAACAATAATAGAAACACCAGTACCGATACTGAAAAACACAATGAAAAAATCATGGACAAGATTAGGGAAAAGGAGAACGAGAAAGCAAAATTGGGAGGCTTTAAGGCAAGTCTTCGGAATTGTAAAAATGAGATAGAAGCTACTAACAGGAGGTATTGGAGAAAAAAGACTTACGTCAATAATTATCCCATTGCCAGAGAAGGCGTAATCAGAAATAAATTTGAAGGAAATGCGGCAGAGGCAGTAAGGGATAAAAATGCACAGTTTGCCAATGGCATTGAGCCAAAAGTTTCAAAGGCAGAAAACATCGCGGAACAAATTAACCGGCAGGAAAATCGTTTACAAAACAGGATGTCGGAGATAGACAGGGAAATAGGAAAATTGAGAGAGGATATGTGGTAGAAAATGGCAAGCAAAGTACAGGCAGAAAAAGGCACCTACGATAAACTGGATACATTGAAAAAACTTCATGGGGAATTGCTAAAAGAGATTTCTGATGAAATAGCTCAGACCCGTTCTTTTGTAGGGGCAGGAAAAGGTTTTTACAGTCCTCAGGTAAGTGAGAATACAAAAGCAATGTTGGATGTGTTAGAACAAAAAATAGTGAAGCAATTAAAGGAAAACTTTGAATGCTCAGAAAAAAGTATCAAAGATATGGAAGCTAAGTTGAAAGAGGAAGATCATATATAAGGAGGAGTTATGGGAAGTAATCACACAGATATCCGTTATGATGTGGTAGAAAGAAAGATAAATTCTATCGAAAGAAAAGCGGAAGGCACATTAAAAGGAATTGCAAATACCAGATATAAAGATTTGCAGGCTGCCTGTCAGGCATCCAAAGGAGATTACGCCGGTGCAGTACAGGAGGTTTTGGAAAGGGAACGAAAAGATGTGGTGGCAATTGCAGATTTTATGGTAAAACTGCAAAAAATGATTGGACAGGTATCCAAAGATTATCAGCAAACAGACAGTGCCTATAAAAAGAAAGGTGTAACAACAAAGTAGGAGGAAGAGATTATGGAATGGATTAAGAAAATCCTTGACAATCCCCAGCGGCAAGTTTTATAATGCTATGGAATAAATGAAACAAAGACCATGACGAAGACAGTAGGATATCGGTCAAAGTCCCAGAGAGCCGGAGTTGGTGAGAGCCGGTATGAGTAGCCTGTATCTGAACATCACTTCCAAGTCGCAGTCTGAACCGCAAGCCTGATTTTAGGAAAGGCAAGGTACGAAGTAGGAACTGACGGTTGCTTTCCCGTTACAAAAGCCATGTATGCAGCACAGGCTAAGTACATTGTAATAGGTGGTACAACGCAGAATTTACCCGCGTCCTTTTACAGGATGCGGGTTTTTTATTAGGAGGAGAAAAGATGTACAACAAAGTATCCACGAATATGAATTTTGTTGAGAGAGAAAAAGAGACAGAAAAATTCTGGAGAGACAATGACATTTTCAGAAAGAGTATGGAAAACCGTAAGGAGGGAGAGGTCTATACCTTCTATGATGGACCGCCAACCGCCAACGGAAAACCACACATCGGACACGTGCTGACACGTGTTATCAAGGATATGATTCCAAGATACCAGACCATGAAAGGAAAGATGGTACCTCGTAAAGCCGGATGGGACACCCACGGACTTCCGGTGGAGTTAGAGGTAGAAAAGCTTTTGGGACTGGACGGAAAAGAACAGATTGAAGAGTACGGTCTGGACCCGTTTATCCAGAAATGTAAAGAGAGTGTTTGGAAATACAAAGGAATGTGGGAGGATTTCTCCGGTACCGTTGGTTTCTGGGCAGATATGGATGACCCATATGTAACCTATGATGATAATTTTATCGAATCCGAGTGGTGGGCATTAAAAGAGATTTGGGATAAAAAACTGTTATACAAGGGCTTTAAAATTGTACCTTACTGCCCACGCTGCGGAACTCCATTGTCTTCCCATGAGGTGGCACAGGGTTATAAAGACGTAAAAGAACGTTCCGCTATCGCAAGATTTAAGGTAAAAGACGAGGATGCCTATATTCTGGCATGGACCACCACACCATGGACTCTGCCGTCCAACGTGGCACTCTGTGTAAATCCAAATGAGTCCTATGTAAAAGTAAAAGCGGCAGACGGATATACCTACTACATGGCAGAGGCATTGTTGGATTCCGTATTGGGAAAACTGGCAGACGAGGAGAATGGTGTAAAAGCATATGAGATTCTGGAGACCTACAAAGGTATAGATTTAGAGTATAAAGAGTATGAACCATTGTTCCGGTTTGCAGATGAGATTATCGCAAAACAGCATAAGAAAGCATATTATGTAACCTGTGATACCTATGTAACCATGGGCGACGGTACCGGAGTCGTTCATATTGCACCGGCATTCGGTGAAGATGATGCCCAGGTGGGTAGAAAATACGATTTGCCGTTTGTACAGCTTGTCAATGGAAAGGGCGAGATGACAGAGGAGACAGACTATGCAGGTGTCTTCTGTAAGAAGGCAGACCCGATGGTGCTGACGGATTTGGAGAAAATGGGATTGTTATTCGATGCTCCGAAATTTGAACACAGCTATCCGCATTGCTGGAGATGTGACACTCCGTTAATCTATTATGCAAGAGAGTCATGGTTTATTAAGATGACAGCGGTAAAAGAGGATTTGGTACGAAACAACAATACCGTCAATTGGATTCCGGAATCCATCGGAAAAGGTCGTTTCGGAGACTGGCTGGAAAATATTCAGGACTGGGGTATTTCCCGTAACCGTTACTGGGGTACACCGCTGAATGTCTGGGAATGTGAGTGCGGACATCAGGAATGTATCGGAAGCCGTGAGGAACTGGCAGAAAAGAGTGGAAATCCTGAAGCAGCAAAGGTAGAGCTACACAGACCTTATATCGACGAAGTAACCATCAAATGCCCGGACTGCGGCAAAGAAATGCACCGTGTACCGGAGGTTATCGACTGTTGGTTTGACTCAGGAGCTATGCCGTTTGCACAGCATCATTATCCGTTTGAGAATAAAGAACTGTTTGAGCAGCAGTTCCCGGCACAGTTTATCTCAGAGGCAGTAGACCAGACCCGTGGATGGTTCTATTCCTTGATGGCAGAATCTACGCTGTTATTTAACAAAGCCCCATATGAAAATGTCATCGTATTGGGACACGTACAGGATGAGAACGGACAGAAGATGAGTAAGTCCAAAGGAAATGCGGTGGACCCGTTTGAGGCGTTAGAGCAGTACGGAGCCGATGCCATCCGTTGGTATTTCTATATTAATTCCGCACCATGGCTGCCGAACCGTTTCCATGGCAAGGCGGTACAGGAAGGACAACGCAAATTTATGTCAACCTTGTGGAATACCTATGCGTTCTATGTGCTGTATGCGGAAATCGACCAGTTTGATGCAACAAAATATACTTTGGAATATGATAAATTATCCGTTATGGATAAATGGCTGCTGTCCAAACTGAATACATTAGTGAAGACCGTAGACGACAATCTGGGTAATTACCGGATTCCTGAGGCGGCAAGAGCCTTGGATACCTTTGTGGATGAGATGAGTAACTGGTATGTCAGAAGAAGCCGTGACCGTTTCTGGGCAAAGGGCATGGAGCAGGATAAGATTAATGCTTATATGACCCTGTACACAGCATTGGTAACCGTTGCAAAGACAGCAGCTCCGATGATTCCGTTTATGACAGAGGATATCTATCAGAATCTGGTTCGCAATCTGGACAAAAATGCACCGGAGAGTATTCATCTGTGTGATTATCCGGTGGCAGATGAAAAATTCATCGACAAAGAGCTGGAAGCAAATATGGATGCGGTGCTGAAGGTAGTTGTTATCGGAAGAGCCTGCAGAAACACAGCCAATATCAAGACAAAACAGCCAATCGGAAATATGTACATCAAAGCCGATTTCACTCTTTCCGAATACTTTGATGAAATTATAGAGGATGAGCTGAATGTGAAAAAGGTAACCTTTGCGGAGGATGTCAGCGAATTTACCGGATATACCTTTAAACCGCAGCTTCGCACCGTAGGACCGAAATACGGAAAATACCTGAAACAGATTCAGGAAACTTTGGCATCATTGGATGGAAATGCGGCAATGCAGGAACTGAAGGAGAAGGGTTCCATAGTGCTTGACAACATCAGCGACGAGGTTGTATTATGTGAAGAGGATTTATTGATTAGTATGTCACAAAAAGAAGGTTATGTAGCAGACAGTGACAACGGAATTACCGTGGTACTGGATACCAACCTGACACCGGAACTTATCGAAGAGGGAATGGTACGTGAGATTATCAGTAAATTACAGACCATGCGGAAGGAAGCAGACTTTGAAGTAACTGACCGGATTATCGTGACATTTGAAGCTTCTGACAATGTAAACAATATATTCCAGAAATATGGTGAGAACATCAAGCAGGTCGTTTTGGCGGATGAACTTATAAATGGAAATATCAAAGGTTATCAGAAGGATTGGAAGATTAATGGAGAAGCTGTTTCACTGGGCGTTCAAAAGAAATAATAATGAAACCACACAAAGAGGAGTGCTGCCCCAAGGGCGGACTCCCCTTTTTTACGCAGGTAAGGAGGAAATGTCTATGAAAAAGGAATTGTTCAACAAAGAGGAATTTATGAAAGACGTACAGGATAATGTAAAGAACCTGTACCGCAAGACCATCAAGGAAGCATCCCAGCAGGAAATCTTCCAGGCGGTGTCTTTCGCAGTCAAGGATAAGATTATTGACCAGTGGCTGGCAACTCAGAGTGCTTATGATGAGCAGGACCCGAAAATGGTTTATTATATGTCCATGGAATTTTTGATGGGCCGTGCTTTGGGCAACAATCTGATTAACCTGAAAACATACAAAGAGGTCAGAGAAGCATTAGAGGAAATGGGACTGAATCTGGATATTATAGAGGACCAGGAGCCGGATCCGGCATTAGGTAACGGAGGATTGGGACGTCTGGCAGCCTGCTTCATGGAATCACTGGCAACCTTGGGATATGCGGCATACGGATGCGGAATCCGCTACCGTTACGGTATGTTTAAACAGAAAATAGAGAACGGCTTTCAGGTGGAAGTGCCGGACAACTGGCTGAAAAACGGTTATCCATTTGAATTGAGAAGACCGGAATATGCTTATGAGGTTAAATTTGGCGGCTATGTCCGTGCAGAGGCAGGAGAGAATGGAAGAACCAAATTTATCCATGAGGGCTATCAGTCTGTCAATGCGGTTCCTTATGATATGCCGATTATCGGATACGGCAACAATGTAGTAAACACCCTTATGATTTGGGATGCAGAGCCGATGAACTGTTTCCAGTTAGATTCCTTTGATAAAGGTGATTACCATAAAGCAGTGGAGGAAGAAAACCTTGCAAAAAATTTAGTTGAGGTACTTTATCCAAATGACAACCATATCGCAGGAAAAGAGCTGCGTTTAAAACAACAGTATTTCTTTGTATCTGCCAGCGTACAGCGGGCAGTGGCAAGATTTAAGAAAAGCCACCCGGATATCCATAAGCTGCCGGAGAAGGTAACCTTCCAGTTAAACGATACCCATCCGACGGTAGCTGTGGCAGAGTTAATGCGTATCCTTTTGGATGAAGAAGGATTGGAGTGGGAGGAAGCATGGGAGATTACCACCAAGACCTGTGCATACACCAATCACACCATTATGGCAGAAGCACTTGAAAAATGGCCAATCGAGATTTTCTCCAGATTGCTGCCTAGAATTTATCAGATTGTGGAAGAAATCAACCGAAGATTCATTATATCCATTCAGGAAAAATATCCGAACAATTACGAGAAGGTTCAGAAGATGGCAATCGTATATGACGGTCAGGTAAAAATGGCACATCTGGCGATTGCAGCCGGATATTCCGTAAATGGTGTGGCAAGACTCCATACAGAAATCTTGAAAAATCAAGAATTAAAGGATTTCTATGAGATGTTCCCGGAGAAGTTCAACAACAAGACCAACGGAATTACTCAGCGTCGTTTCTTAATGCACGGAAATCCATTGCTGGCGGATTGGGTAAATAATAAAATCGGCGACGATTGGATTACCAACCTGAGTCATCTTAAAAAATTAGAGATTTACGCAGATGATAAAAAAGCACAGCAGGAGTTTATGCAGATTAAGTATCAGAACAAACTCAGACTGGCAGAATATATCCAGAAGCACAACGGCGTGGAAGTAGACCCGCGTTCCATCTTTGACGTTCAGGTCAAGAGATTACATGAGTACAAACGCCAGCTTTTGAATATCCTTCATGTAATGTATCTTTATAATGAATTGAAGGAACACCCGGAGATGGATTTCTATCCAAGAACCTTTATTTTCGGGGCAAAGGCAGCAGCCGGATACAAAAATGCAAAATTAACCATCAAACTGATTAACAGCGTGGCAGATGTTATCAACAATGATCCGAGCATCAACGGCAAGATTAAAGTAGTGTTCTTAGAAGATTACCGGGTGTCTCTGGCAGAGTGGATATTTGCGGCGGCAGATGTATCAGAGCAGATTTCTACAGCAAGTAAGGAAGCATCGGGAACCGGAAACATGAAGTTTATGTTAAACGGTGCCTTGACTCTTGGAACCATGGATGGTGCCAACGTAGAAATCGTGGAAGAAGTGGGCGAAGAGAACGCTTTCATCTTCGGCATGAGCTCTGAGGAGGTCATTGCCCATGAAAAGAACCGTGATTATAACCCGATGGATATTTTCAATCAGGATCAGGATATCCGCAAGGTGCTGACACAGTTAATCAATGGTTTCTATTCACAGAATGATACAGAACTGTTTAGAGATTTATATAATTCTCTGTTAAATACCCAGTGTACCCAGTACGCAGATACTTACTTTATTCTGGCTGACTTCCGTTCCTATGTGGAAGCTCAGAAAAAAGTGGAGGCAGCATATAGGGATGAGGAACGTTGGGCAAAGAGTGCCATTTTAAATGTGGCAAATTCCGGCAAATTCTCTTCCGACAGAACCATTCAGGAATATGTGGATGATATCTGGCATCTGGATAAGATTACGGTAGACATGAGTAAATTTGAGGATTAAAAAATGAAAAAGAGCGGGTAAAGAAGTTTCTTTACCCGTTCTTTTTATGTCTGAGTTATAGCTGTGCCTTATAATCATTTAACCATGCCTTATGTATGGCGGCGATTTCTGAACCCCGCCCATCCCGAATATAATCAATAATTGTTTGCAGACGCTCCACACAGACCTCACGTCCTGTGGTACGAATATAATCCTCCCAGAAAGTCAGACCGGCAGGCATAAAGGCGTTTACAATCAGAGGACTGATGGTATTTCCGCTTAAAAACAGAATCGTACGATGAAAATACAGCAGGGCAGTAGCCAGAGTTCTCAAATCTTCATTTTGAACTTTTTGAGCATCTAACATCAATTTCTCTAAAGTTTCAAGGTCGGCGTCGGTATGATTTGCAGCTAGGTTTTCTAAAGCAGGACATTCCAGATAAAATCGGATATCCAGTAAACTTAGAGCTGTTTTTTCATCCAGATAGCCGCCGTTATACTGCATGATTGCCGTTAAGGTATCCAGATTTCCATTCTGGGCATAATCAGCCACAGTCACGCCTTTACGGCTGACCACATCCAAAAACCCTAATCGGGATAACTCTCGGATTCCCTCGTGTACCACTGTCTTACTGATTTTCATTTCATCTGCCAGTTCCCGTTCGGTGGGCAGGGCGTCTCCGGGTTTCAACTCCCCTGAGAGAATCATCCCTACAATTTTTTCTATAAAAAGCTCCTTGATAGTAGGAGCTACAATTTCTCCAAAATTCATGTTAAATCCTCCTAATAATATCATGGCATAATAAAACTGGTCGAACCAAGACCATAAATAATTATATCGAAACTTTAGTTATGCTGTCAATTGAAAAGTGTCGAAAATTCAACTAAAATTTAATTGTTAAAAAATAGACATTGTTCGGAAGAACAAAAAGACCATAATCTGGTCTGAATATTGTAAAAACACGGAGGTGTAGATTCATGGAAAAACATGTTGATGTTGTAGTAATTGGTGCCGGCAGCGGCGGACTTGGTGCGGCACTTTATACATCAAAAATGGGAATGAAGACTTTGGTTTTGGAACGCCACAATTTACCGGGTGGAGCAGTAACCAGTTTCGTTCGAGGAAGATTTGAATTTGAGGCAGCTTTACATGAAGCTTGTGAAGTAGGTCCAAAAAACAAACGTGGTACATACGGAGCATATTTGGATGCTATGGGTGTGGACATTGATTGGAGAAATGATGACCATACATTCCATATGGTAGTGCCGTCAGAGGGAATTGATGCACATATGCCTTGCGGAGCACAGAATTTTATCGATGAGATGGAACGTCAGGTGCCGGGATGTCGTGAAAGTGTAACCAATTTCTTTGAGGTTGCGGAAAAAGGACTCGCAGGATTTCGCTATATGACAGAGAATGCACCGGCAAATTATTTTGAGGGAACTCCGGGAGCAACTGTTCAGAAATTGAAACATGATGCACAGCTTACCAAGTTAAAAACAACCTTGGCAACAAAATATCCTGATTTTCTTCGTATGGCATCCCTTACCATTAATGAGGGTATGGATGTACTGGAAATCCCGAAAAAGGCACAGAACATCATGAGCTCCTATTGGGTATATTTGGGAGCACCTCCAAAGGAGATGGATTTCTTTACCAATGCAATCATGTTGTGGGCATATGTTGAATTAGGTGCGGCAGTTCCTTCTATGAAATCCCATGAGATTTCTTTGGCATGTGAAAAGACAATACGTGATAATGGCGGTGAAATCTGGTACAACACAGAGGTAAAAGAACTGATTGTAAAAGACGGAAGAGTTGTAGGTGTTAAAACAGACAAATGGGATATCTATGCAAAAGAAGTAATCTCTAATGTCAATCCGCACATTGTACTTGGAAATATGTTAGACCAGAAAGAATTACCGGAAAAAGTATTGAAGTATTACAACTCCAAAGAGCTGGCATTAAACTTGTATACAGCTTACATCGGATTAGATATTTCTGCAAAAGAATTGGGCGTAGATACTTACTCCAGTCTGCTGGGAACCACCAGTGACGGAGATGAATTATACGATAAAGCACATCAGCGTTACAGCAATGGCTATACCATTGTAAACTGTCTGAATAAGATTATTCCGGAATCTTCACCGGAAGGAACCTGTACCTTGTTCTTAACAGGAATGACTTACGGAGATGTATGGAAAGGTGTAAAACCGGAAGAATACCGTCGTGAGAAACAGAAAATAGCAGCACAGATGATTGATCAGGCAGAAGAGGCAATGAAAATTGATATTCGTTCCCATATTGAGGAAATTGAAATTGCCTGTGCACCGACATTTGTAAGATATATGGGAACACCAAACGGTACTCCTTACGGATATCAGATAAGAACAAATGACGGAATCCCAATGCGATGCATGAACGAGGGTGAATATCATCAGATTCCGGGACTCCACTTCTGCGGAGCTACGGGAATTTTGACAGATGGATTTAACTGTGCTTGTATGTCCGGTGCGAAATCTGCCCAGTATGCAGTAGAAAAAATCAAAGCGGAGAGCAAAAGCTCTGCTAAGAGTCGTTAAGAGGAGGATAGAAAATGGCTAAGAATTTAAACGAAATCAGTATCAAGGACTTTACAAAGTTAGCAGCTACCAGACAGAGCGACGTTGATGTGGCAAAAGCAACCCCTCTTCCAAAAGAGGAGTCCTATTCTGCAAACTGGTTGAAACAGCAGTTACATCCGGAACATCAGTATTTTGTGATTTCCAAAATTGTAGACCACGGTGAAGGAGTTAAATGTTTTACCTTTGTACCGGACCCTGAAAGCAATACAGACCATGTGGCTTATTTTGCACCGGGTCAGTATTTAAGTGTGAATTTGAATATTGACGGAATGCCTGTAACTCGTGCATATTCTATTTCTTCTTCCCCGAAAATGGCAACAGAAGGAGAAATCGAGCTAACCATCAAACAGGTGCCGGGAGGCTTAGTATCCAATTGGGTACATGAGAATTGGAAAGTGGGAACAAAAGTAGATACTTCAGGACCGTTGGGAACTTTTACTTATGAAGGATTAAGAGATGCAAAGACTGTTATCGGTATTGCCGGAGGAAGTGGAATTACACCGTTCCTGTCTCTGTCCCGTGCCATCGCAGACGGTGATGAAGATTTCCAGATGATTTTATTGTATGGAAGCCGTACCGCAGATACTATTGTATATAAAGAAGAGTTTGATGCCATCGAGGCAAGAACTGACAAGGTAAAAGTAGTACATGTTTTAAGCCATGAGGAAAGAGAAGGCTTTGAGCATGGATTTATGTCAGCAGAACTGATTGAAAAATATGCTCCGAAGGATGAGGATTATTCTGTATTTATGTGTGGTCCTCAGGCAATGTATAACTTTGTAGACAAGGAATTGGAAAAGTTACATCTGCGTAGAAAATTTGTCCGTCATGAGTTGTTCGGAGAAATGCATAATCCAAAAGAACAGGAAGAATATCCAAAGGACAGAAATGTTCCTGAAACGGTACAGATTACTGTTATCAAAGAGGGTGAAACAAAGACTGTTGCCGGAAGTACAGATGATTCTGTTCTTCAGATTTTAGAGAAAAACGGTATTTCTGCACCGTCTCATTGTCGAAGCGGTGAGTGTGGCTGGTGTCATTCCCGTCTGGTTTCCGGCGAGGTATATGCACCGACTTCCGTAGACGGTAGAAGAGAGGCAGATAAGAAGTTTGGCTATATTCATCCATGTGTTTCTTTCCCATTGACAGATATGACCATTGAAGTTCCAAATGTAAGATAAAGCTATTTCAGGAAAAGGACATAAAGAAATAAACAAAAAGCAGAAATTTCACGGTTAGATTGCCGGAAAATTCTGCTTTTTATAATGTGTTATAAAAACGCATTTTTAGAAAAGGTTTGAAAAAAGAAATGTTCTATATTTCATAAAATGCCTCCAATTTCAAATTGGTCAGACCAAAACCATATAAAAAATATAATATTTTTCGGAGAGTTTATCAATAGACATGGTTGTTTTTGTAAAGTAATATAATAATATAGACTCGAAATTGTTAAAAAAATAACAAGACAACCAAAGCAAATAAGAGACGTTAGGAGGAAACATTTTGAAAGAACGGATGGTAGACAGAGGTTTGGCGGATAGAGACCGCCGGACAAAAATTGCAAACCGATATGTATTTGTAGGAGGGCTTTGTGTAGGCGTTTTTTCATTAATTATGATGATATTGGAACCGGGGGTGTTTGCCGGAGATTCCAAGTTACTCATATATATAGAAGCAGCATTGTTGTTGCTGTTTGTTGTGTTTGGTATACGATTTTCCGTTTTGAAATGGGACCATTTATTAGTTGCAAAACGAGGACAGATATACATACAGCTTTTGATATTTATTATCGCGAATCTGGGATGTGAGAGTACAGCAGTTATGGTTATGGCGTTTGGGCTTGCTATCGTAACGATGATGTATGAGAATTCACTTACCAGTAATACCTGTATTTTTACTATGCTTTTCCTTATGGTAATAAAAATTGGTTATCTTTGGAGCCGAAATCAGCCGCTGACAGATACTATGCGAAACGAATACATTATGCAGTTGATGATTTTGGCAATTCTGACCTTTGCCATAAATCGGATTTCCAAGCTGAATATTTCCTTTAATGATGCAGCAAGAGCGGTCATTGAGGATGAGAAAAAAGAACAGGAAAAAATTTTAAATGAAGTGTTAAAGATTGCAGAAGTGGTACAAAAAGGTTCTGTAGATGTTGGGAATATTATTTCTGAACTGCAAGATTCTTCGGAAGCAGTATCAGTATCTATTGAAGAGATTAGTTATGGAAATCAGAATACCTGTGAGAGTGTAGAACATCAGACTGAGATGACACAGATAATTACTGAAAATATCGAAAAATCAGCAGATAAAACAGCTGAAATGGCAAACGAATTTAAAAAAGTGGAGGAAGAGGTTAGAAAGGGGCTTGAGTTAATGCAGGTTTTGGATGAAAAATCGGCGTTAATCGAGGAAAAAAGTGAAGTGGCGGTTCGTGCCATGTCCCAATTGAACAATCAGACCCAATCCATGAAAGCTTTTGCAGAAGAGATATTCGGAATCTCTAGTCAGACAAATTTACTGGCATTAAATGCATCTATTGAAGCAGCACGGGCAGGAGAAGCAGGAAAAGGGTTTGCGGTTGTTGCGGATGAAATTCGTGAATTGTCAGAGGAAACAAGAAAAACTACAGAAAAGATATCCGGCTTGATAGAGGAATTAAATGACGGAGCAATCAATGTTTCCAATGCGGTACAGAGTTCAAAGGAAGCGGTTGCTACACAGAATCAGGCAATTGTAGAGACGGGAGAGGCATTTTCAAATGTAGGAAAAAATCTTGGAAATCTGGATGCACTAATTACGGATATCAAACAGAGTGCAACGGAGTTACTGACTTCTAATAATGAGATTGTAGACAGTATTTCACAGCTTTCGGCGGTTGTGGAAGAGGTAACAGCCAGTTCCGATGCAGTAACTCAGATTGCTTCTGAGAATAAGACCAGTACTCAGAATGCAAATTCTAAATTGGATGAAGTGATTAAGATATCACATCAATTAGATCATTTTATCAAAAAGTAAAAACAAAGGTTAAGTAAAACCAGTGCTTCATCCGATAAGTATAGTACAACACAAATTTGTGATGTGCAGATTTAATGGGTGAACCAAGGACGGTATATGTGGAAGAAATGGAAATTCTTTTACATATGCCGTTTTTATTTTCTTAAAATAAGGAGGTTGAGGGAAAGTAACGGATTTATCCCAGAAAAATGGACGTCTTATTTTGGCGTGCTTTGAAAGGGGAAATACATATGATAGTTCAATCTTCCAACGTGGATATGCGAAGTAAAAGAAGTTATTATGCAACACAGAAAAACAGCGTTCTTATGAATACGTGGGGGAACTTCGGAAGTAACTGGAGTGATACCGCAGGAGGACTGGGTTCTCTGAAAAATTTTGGGGAACTGGTGGAGAGTAAAGATTTGGAAACGGGGGATAAGCTGACAGAAAAAGAAAATGTACAAAGTGGCAGAGTAAGTATGGAGGAACAGCGTGTAAACCTTCAGCGAAAATTTCAGACCCAAGTGCTGAATTACCTGCTGTATCTGTTATTTGGAAAAAAGCAGGGGGATTCGTCCTTTGAAGAGTGGGAGGAAGAAAATACAACAAATATAGAGCAGGGATTTGGCGGCTTTTATGAGAGTAGCAGCTATTACTGTGAGCAGGAAAGCACTAGCTTTGAGACCACCGGAACCGTGGTAACAGCAGATGGCAGACAGTTGGATTTTAATATCAGTCTGGAGATGACCCGTTCGTTTCAGGAATATGCCATGACCCATATGGATTTTGGTATGCCACAGCTCTGTGACCCGTTGGTTATCAATCTGGATATGGGAGCCGCACAGGTCACAGACCAGAAATTTCTGTTTGATATTGATGCAGACGGAGAGATGGATGAAATTTCTATGCTGGCAGGGGGAAGCGGTTATCTGGCATTGGACAAAGATGAAAACGGAAAGATAGATGATGGCTCGGAACTCTTTGGAACGGCAAGCGGAGATGGATTTGCGGATTTAGCTGTATACGATATTGATAGAAACGGTTGGATTGACGAGGCAGACGAGATATTTGACAAGCTCAGAATTTGGACAAAGGACGAGGATGGTAATGACAAGTTAATAAAATTAAAAGATGCAGGAGTAGGAGCCATTTGTCTGAAAAATGCAGATACAGAATTTGCATTAAATTCTCTAAAGGATAATCACAGTAATGCCTTTATTCGGAAAACCGGAATCTTCCTATATGAAAGCGGAGGTGTGGGAACGGTACAGCATCTGGATTTGGCGAAATAATTCTAACTTGTATTTTTGTCAGAAAATGCTATAATAGGTGCATATTTATACAAGGAGGAAAATTTTTATGAAAAAAATGAGAAAGGCAGCAGCACTGGTGCTTGCTATGGGAATGACATTTTCTTTGGCAGCCTGCGGAAGCAAGCCGGCAGAGAATACGGTAAATTCTGTGGATGATTTAGAGGGCAAGACCATCGGTGTTCAGCTTGGAACTACCGGAGATATCTATGCATCTGATTATGAAGGAGATGATGCGGGAACAAAAATTGAGCGTTATAACAAGGGAACGGATGCAGTGCAGGCATTAAAGCAGGGTAAGATTGACTGTGTGATTATCGACTCTGAGCCGGCAAAGGCATTTGTAGATAAAAACGACGACTTACAGATTTTGGATGAGCCGTTTGAGGAAGAGGAGTATGCTATCTGTATCTCCAAAGAAAATCCTGATTTAAAAGCAGAGTTTAACTCCGCACTGGCAGAATTGAAAGCAGACGGAACACTGGAGTCAATCGTAAGCAATTACATCGGTGATGACACCAAAGGAAAAACACCTTATAAATCACCGGAAAATGTAGACCGCTCCAAAGGCAAACTGGTTATGGCTACTAATGCATACTTTGAGCCGTATGAGTATTATGACGGTGATAAGGTAGTGGGTATTGATGCGGATATTGCACAGGCAATCTGCGATAAGCTGGGATATGAGCTGGTAATCGAAGATATGGAGTTTGATTCCATCATTGCAGCGGTACAGTCAGGAAAAGCTGACTTTGGTGCAGCAGGTATGACGGTAACAGAAGACCGTCTGAAAAATATTGATTTCACAGATACCTATACCACAGCTAAACAGGTGATTATCACCAGAAAATAATAGGAGCAGAGGAAAGTAACGTGAACGAATTTAAAGAAAGCTTCTATCAGAACTTTATACAGGATGACAGATGGCGGTATCTGGTACTGGGCTTAAAAAACACCTTGATTATTACACTTTTTGCAGTCCTGCTGGGCATTGTCATCGGATTTCTGGTGGCGATTATCCGTGCAAGTCATGATAAGAACGGCTCCTGCAAGTTTTTAAATGCAATTTGCCGGGTGTATCTGACGGTTATCCGGGGAACGCCTACCATGGTACAGGTATTGATTACCTACTACATTATTTTTGCATCTGTCAATGTCAGTAAGATTGTGGTGGCGGTAATGGCATTCGGTATCAATTCCGGTGCCTATGTAGCAGAGATTGTCCGTTCCGGTATTATGTCGGTGGATGAGGGACAGTTTGAGGCAGGCAGAAGTCTGGGCTTTAATTATGGTCAGACTATGCGGCTGATTATTCTCCCGCAGGCATTCAAAAATGTACTTCCGGCATTGGGAAATGAAATGATTGTATTGTTGAAAGAAACCTCTATCAGCGGTTATATCGGCACACAGGATTTGACCAAAGGCGGAGATATCATCCGAAGTATTACATATGAACCGTATCTGCCGTTGTTGGGCGTGGCGGCAATCTATCTGCTGATTGTCTCGCTGATGACTCTTGGCGTAGGCAGACTGGAGAGGAGGTTGAGAACCAATGAACGGTAATATATCAGAACCTCTGATTCAGGTGCAGAACTTAACGAAAGCGTTTGGGGATCACGTGGTGTTAAACGGAATTTCCACGGAGATTCATCAGGGAGAGGTTGTGGCAATCATCGGACCGTCGGGATGTGGAAAGTCCACCTTCCTGCGTTCTTTGAATCTTTTAGAACAGCCTACTTCGGGACGGATTTTATTTGAGGGAACGGATATTACAGATAAATCCGTAGACATTAACAAGATGCGTGAAAAAATCGGAATGGTTTTTCAGCAGTTTAATCTGTTTCCAAATTATACCATAAAGAAAAATATTACCTTGGCACCCACAAAGCTGGGACTGATGAAGCAGTCGGAAGCGGATGCACGTGCCATGGAATTGTTGGAGAGAGTAGGACTTCCGGAAAGGGCGGATTCTTATCCATCTCAGTTGTCCGGTGGTCAGAAACAGAGAATTGCCATTGCCCGTTCGTTGGCAATGAACCCGGATGTCATGCTCTTTGATGAGCCGACCTCGGCATTGGACCCGGAAATGGTGGGAGAAGTGCTGGAGCTGATGAGGGAATTGGCACGGGACGGAATGACCATGGTGGTGGTAACCCATGAGATGGGATTTGCCAGAGAGGTGGCGAATCGGGTAATGTTTATTGATGAAGGAAATATTCAGGAGGAAAACAATCCTGCTGAATTTTTCGGAAATCCCAAGAACCCGAGATTAAAAGAATTTTTATCGAAAATACTATAAAAGAGATTTTAAAGCAGAGATTGCCGGAAGGCAGTCTCTGTTTGCTTTTAGCATTTAAAGTTGCTATAATAAAAAACTAAGAGTGATAAGAATACGGAGGAAGAACATGGCATTTACACATCTGCACGTACATACGGAATACAGTCTGTTGGACGGCTCCAATAAAATAAGTGAATATGTAGCCCGGGTGAAAGAATTGGGCATGAACAGTGCGGCAATTACAGACCACGGTGTCATGTTCGGCGTGATTGATTTCTACCGCAAGGCAAGGGAAGCGGGAATCAATCCGATTCTGGGCTGTGAGGTATATGTGGCACCCAATTCCCGATTTGACCGGGAGAATGTACACGGCGAGGACCGTTACTACCATCTGGTGCTTTTGGCAGAAAATAATACCGGTTACAGCAATCTGATGAAAATTGTATCCAAAGGCTTTGTGGATGGATATTATTATAAACCCCGTGTGGATATGGAAGTGTTGGAGCAGTATCACGAGGGAATTATTGCCCTTTCTGCCTGTCTGGCGGGAGAGGTGCCTCGTGCCATTGCAAGAGGAGATTACGAAGAAGCCAAGGAGGTTGCAAAACGCTATGAGCAATGCTTCGGAAAGGGTAATTTCTTTTTGGAATTACAGGACCATGGAATCCCGGAGCAGGCCAATGTGAATCAACAGCTTTTACGGATGAGTCAGGAGCTGGGTATTGAACTGGTGGCAACCAATGACGTTCATTATACCTTTGCAGAGGATGCGGAGCCTCACGACATTTTATTGTGTATACAAACCGGAAAGAAACTGGCAGACGAAGACCGTATGCGGTATGAGGGCGGACAGTATTATGTAAAATCTGAGGAGGAAATGAAGACCCTTTTTCCTTATGCGTTGCAGGCATTGGAAAATACCCAGAAGATTGCAGACCGCTGTCATGTGGAGATAGAATTTGGCGTTACCAAGCTGCCGCATTTTGAAGTGCCGGAGGGCTATGATTCATGGACTTATCTGAATAAGCTTTGCTTTGACGGATTGAAACAACGGTATCCTGATAATTACGAAGAACTGGAAGAACGTCTGGAATATGAACTTTCCGTTATCCAAAAGATGGGATACGTGGATTACTTTCTGATTGTGTGGGATTTTATAAGATATGCCAGAGAGCAGGACATCATGGTGGGTCCCGGCAGAGGAAGTGCGGCAGGAAGTCTGGTGTCCTATACCACGGGAATTACCAATATTGACCCAATCAAATACAATCTGCTGTTTGAACGTTTCCTGAACCCGGAGCGTGTGTCTATGCCGGATATTGATATTGACTTCTGCTTTGAAAGACGGCAGGAAGTTATTGATTATGTAGTGCGAAAATATGGTGAGGACTGTGTGACTCAGATTGTAACCTTCGGTACTCTGGCAGCCCGGGGTGTTATCCGGGATGTGGGAAGGGTTATGGACTTGCCTTATGCCTATGTGGATGGAATTGCAAAGCAGATACCAAATGAACTGGGGATTACCATAGAGAAGGCGTTGTTGATGAACCCGGAGCTGCGGGCAATGTATCAGACCGATGAAACGGTAAAAAATCTGATTGATATGTCCAAACGTCTGGAGGGACTTCCACGGCATACCTCCATGCACGCAGCAGGAGTGGTAATCAGTCAGAAGGCTATGGATGAATATGTACCGTTGTCCAGAGCATCGGACGGAACTATTACCACTCAGTTTACCATGACTACTATCGAAGAACTGGGATTGCTGAAAATGGACTTTTTGGGTCTGCGTACTCTGACGGTTATTCAAAATGCTGCAAGGTTGGCAAAAAAGAGCTCCGGTGTGGAACTGGATATGGACAATATCGATTTTAATGACAAGGCGGTACTGGATTCCATCGGCTCAGGAAAAACCGAAGGAATATTCCAGTTGGAAAGTGCCGGAATGAAAAACTTTATGAAGGAATTGAAGCCTCAGAGTCTGGAAGATATTATTGCGGGAATTTCTCTGTATCGTCCGGGACCTATGGATTTTATTCCTGCTTATATCAAAGGAAAAAATCATCCCGAAGAAGTTACCTACGATTGTCCGCAGTTGGAACCGATCTTAGCACCTACCTACGGCTGTATCGTATATCAGGAGCAGGTTATGCAGATTGTACGGGATTTGGCAGGCTATACACTGGGAAGAAGCGATTTGGTACGGCGAGCCATGTCCAAGAAAAAAGCCTCTGTTATGGAACAGGAGCGGAAAAATTTCGTATACGGCAACGAGGCGGAAGGAGTACCGGGCTGTATTGCCAGAGGAATTGAGGAATCCGTTGCCAATAAAATTTATGATGAAATGATTGATTTTGCAAAATATGCATTTAATAAATCTCATGCGGCGGCTTATGCAGTGGTTGCATATCAGACCGCATATTTGAAATACTATTATCCGGTGGAATTTATGGCAGCTCTTATGACCTCGGTTATGGACAATTCCACTAAGGTTTCAGAGTATATTCTCACTTGCCGCAGAATGGGCATTGAGATTTTGCCGCCGGACATCAATGAGGGAGAAGGAAACTTCTCTGTATCGGGAAATGCTATCCGTTACGGACTTTCTGCCATTAAGAGCGTGGGAAGACCGGTGATTGAGGCATTGGTACAGGAGCGAAAAGAAAATGGAAAATTCCGTGACTTGAAGGATTTCTGTATGCGTCTCAGCGGGAAAGAGGTAAACAAACGGACCATTGAAAATTTCATCAAAGCAGGTGCTTTCGACGGTCTGGAGGGAACCAGAAAACAGAAAATGCAGGTGTACTCCGCTATTTTGGAAAATATTAATGATGAGAAAAAAAATTCCGTTGCGGGACAGATTAGTCTGTTTGATTTTGCTACGGAAGATACCAAAGAGGATTTTGAAATCCGTATGCCGGATGTGGGAGAATTTCCAAAAGAGACGCTGTTGGGCTTTGAAAAGGAAGTTTTGGGTGTCTATATCAGCGGACATCCGTTGGAAGAATATGAGGAAAAATGGCGGAAGAACATATCTGCCACTACCAATGATTTCCTTTTGGACGAGGAAAGCGGCAGTGTAAGAGTTTTGGACAATGAAAATGTTATGATTGGCGGAATGATTACGGATAAAACCATCAAATATACAAAGAATAATAAGACAATGGCTTTTATTACATTGGAGGATTTGCTGGGGACCGTAGAGGTTATTATTTTTCCGAGGGATTATGAAAAATATCACAGCTATCTGAATGTGGATGAAAAAATATTTATCCGCGGTCATGCCAATGTGGAGGAGGACAAAAACGGAAAGCTTATCTGTGAGAAAATTTATGGATTTGACGAGACACCAAAAGAACTTTGGGTTCAGTTTGACAATAAGGAAATCTATGAAAAAGAAGAGGAACAGCTTTACCGCCTTATAGCAGGTTCTGACGGTGGAGACAGCGTAGTGATTTTTCTATCAAAAGAGAGAGCTGTCAAACGGCTTTCGGCAAACCGCAACGTAAAGATTGAACCGAAGCTGCTGGGAATTTTAAGAGAAGCTTTTGGGGAGGGAAATGTGAAAGTTGTGGAAAAAGCCATTGAAAACCACGGAAAAAGAGATTAGAATAAGTAACATAGTATGTGAACCATAGGAGGAAAACGACATGGCAAAAGAAGTAAAAACCATTGGTGTGTTGACCAGCGGTGGAGATGCACCGGGAATGAATGCGGCAATTCGTGCAGTGGTTCGTCAGGCTTTGACAAAGGGACTGAATGTAAAAGGAATCAAACGTGGCTACGCAGGACTTTTACAGGAAGAGATTATAGATATGAAGGCAACGGATGTATCCGACATTATCCAAAGGGGAGGTACCATACTCCAGACTGCACGGTGTAAGGAGTTTACAACACCGGAGGGACAGGAAAAGGGTGCTGCCATTTGTAAGAAACACGGAATCGACGGTATTGTAGTAATCGGAGGAGACGGTTCCTTCAAAGGAGCCCAGAAGTTGGCAGAACATGGAATCAATACCATCGGACTTCCGGGAACCATTGATTTGGATATTGCATCTACCGAATATACCATAGGATTTGATACAGCGGTAAATACGGCTATGGAAGCCATTGATAAGGTAAGAGATACTTCCACTTCCCATGAGAGATGTTCTATCATTGAGGTTATGGGCCGGGGAGCAGGATACATTGCTCTATGGTGCGGTATTGCAAACGGAGCGGAGGATATTCTGCTGCCGGAGAAATACAACTATGACGAGCAGGTGCTGGTAAACAACATCATCAATAACCGGAAACGGGGGAAAAAGCACCATATTATTATCAATGCAGAGGGAATCGGCCATTCCACCAGTATGGCAAAACGTATTGAGGCTGCCACCGGTGTGGAGACCAGAGCCACCATTTTAGGACACATGCAGCGAGGCGGCAGTCCGACCTGTAAAGATCGTGTCTATGCTTCTACCATGGGAGCAATGGCGGTGGATTTGCTGTTGGAGGGTAAAACCAACCGGGTAGTAGGATACCGCCACGGAGAATTTGTAGACTTTGATATTGATGAGGCACTGGCAATGCAGAAGGGAATTCCAGAATACCAGTGGGAGGTATGCAGGAATTTATCCCGTTAGGAGAGCATATGATTATAAGTACGAACAATCCGCAGGTTAAAAATCTGATACAGCTAAATACAAAGGGAAAGGCACGGAGAACATCTCGTGCCTTTGTTGTTGAGGGAGTGAAGATGTTTCGGGAAGCTCCCGAAGAATGGATAGAGTCCGTCTATGTTTCGGAAAGTTTTTTGGAAAAAAATCCAGAGATTTTGGAAAAACATACATATGAGGTGTTATCGGATGCCGTGTTTAAACACGTATCGGATACCATGACCCCTCAGGGGATTCTCTGTGTGGTAAAAATGCCGGAATATCAATTGGAAGATTTGCTGGGGGATAATCAGACACCGCCTTTACTTTTGGTGACGGAAAATATTCAGGACCCGGGAAATCTGGGAACCATGTTTCGTACGGCAGAAGGAGCAGGAGTCACGGGAATTCTGATGAGCCGGAATACGGTGGACTTATTTAATCCCAAAACCATCCGCTCTACCATGGGTTCTGTCTATCGGATGCCATTTGTATATACGGAGGATTTGGAAAAAAGTATTTTTGAACTGCAGGAGAGAGGAGTTTCCTGCTACGCCGCTCATTTAAAAGGAGAAACCTTCCATGATAAGTGGGATTATAGGAAACCTACAGCGTTTTTCATTGGAAATGAGGGGAATGGATTAAGTGAAAAAATCGCTGATACAGCAGATACCTATATCAGGATTCCTATGGAAGGAAAACTGGAATCTCTGAATGCGGCAATGGCGGCAGGGATTCTGATGTATGAGGCCAATCGGCAGAGAAGATGAAATAGAGAGGTAAAAACTTTCTGTTAATCCTCTTCGATCACCTGTATTTCCAGATAGTCAAAATCAATCTCGTCCACAAAGCTGTCCTGAGTGAAACGGGCTTTGGCATGGCGTTTGAAGTCCGTGATGGTGGTGTCTAACCAGATGGGCTGGCTTAAATCAAACTCATAGCATGCCTGTTCCAATCCGCGGAAAATCTTGTGGGTCCGTGTGTCGTCGCTGTCATCTGTGACACAGAAATCCCTTAACATTCGGTTGTTCTTAAAGGTTTTAAACCAGATTCGCATAAAATGGAAGTCCTTTCCTGATAGTAGTCATATAGGAAGAGTATAACAAAAAAAGGACGAGATATCCAATGAATTATGAAAGTATAAAAAGATTATTAAAATTCACGAAAACTGCGACAAAAGAAAAAGATACATGATATAATGTACGCGAAGGCAATGAGCAGTGTGTCGGCAGGCAGAGACAAACCGACTGCTCGCAGACGAGGTTGTCTCTGCCTGCCGACATAGGGCGAAGCCCGCGAACGAGGGAGCAAACGGCTCCCGAGTGTGCACTGTGGACTTTTTTAGAGGAAAAGATTGCCAAAGCATGGAAGGTGGGTATAATGGAGAATTCAATAGTTCAAATAGATGAGGGGGTTGACAGTTGGAAATCCGTCATGTTTTTGTACAATTCCGCTTTAAAGGAAGTGGGTACGAAGCTGGAGATTTTAAATGACGAGTTTCAGCATGTACATCAGTACAATCCCATTGAGTACATAAAATCCAGAATCAAGTCGCCGGAGAGCATTGTAAAGAAGCTGAAGAAAAACGGATATGAGACATCCATACAGAATATGGTAGACCATGTGAATGATATTGCAGGTATCCGTATCGTGTGTTCCTTTACCTCTGATATTTACCGGATGGCGGAGATGATTGGAAAACAGAATGATTTGACCGTGGTTTCCATTAAGGATTATATTAAGAATCCAAAGGAAAGCGGATATAAGAGTTATCATATGTTGGTAACGGTGCCGATTTTTTTGTCAGACCGGGTCATTGACACAAAGGTAGAGATACAGATAAGAACCATTGCCATGGACTTCTGGGCAAGTCTGGAGCATAAGATTTATTACAAATTCGAGGGAAATGCACCGGAGTATATCAGCCGTGAGCTGAGGGAATGCTCCGGGATTGTATCCATTCTGGATGAGAAAATGCTTTCGCTGAATGAGGCTATTTTGAAGGCAAAGGCAGAACAGAAAATAGAATAGGCAGTACATAATTGGTCTCTCGCCGCATATATTGTAGGGGAGGGACAAAAATGGAGAAGAAAATATCCTTAAAATGGCTGATTGCCGATTTAATCTGTATGTATATCATTACCGGACTGGGGCTGGTACTTCTGGCGGTGCTTCTGGAGAAGATGCAACAGGGAGAGACCTTTGTAAAAGTGGGCATTGTGATTGTGTATATTCTGTCCGGCTTTGTGGGAGGTCTGATTGCGGGAAAGAAGATGAAAACCCGTAAATTTTTGTGGGGCATCCTGATGGGAGCTGCATATTTTGTGATTCTGTTTGCTGTTTCCGTGGGAATCAACGGAGGACTGCCGCAGGATTTGATTCATACGGCAACCACACTGGTTATCTGTATGGCGGCGGGAATGCTGGGAGGAATGTTAGGCTAGTTTCCTGAAAAAATGCTTTTCATATGCCCAAGATTGTGATATACTGAGTTTCAGATTATATAGTTATCTGAAAGGAGACGAAGAATGAAACACGTAAAGACATTAAATACAAAGAAATTACAGAACACAGTAAAAAAAGGTGGATGCGGAGAATGCCAGACATCTTGTCAGTCAGCATGTAAAACATCCTGTACCGTAGGAAACCAGACTTGTGAGCAGAGCAAATAATTACAGTCAATAATTACATAGGTGCTTATACAACGACCGTCCGCATAGCGTGCGGTCATTTGTGCGTTTAAAAAGCGTGAAAAAAGAGATTGGAAAGTGAGGACTATAAAGTGGTTCATCAGTATATAAACAATGGATATCATATTGTTTTGGATGTAAACAGTGGTGCTATCCATGTGGTGGATAAAGTGGTGTATGATGTGATTCCGCTGTTCGAGAAACATAGCAGTGAACAGATTGTGGAATTGCTTTCGGATAGATATACAAAAGAAGAGTTAGAGGAGGCCGTTGCGGAGGTTGCACAGTTGAAGGAAGAGGGAAGCCTTTTCACACCGGATACCTATGAACAGCCGTTGCTGGATTTTAAGAAACGTCCTACGGTGGTCAAGGCACTGTGCCTGCATATTGCCCATGACTGCAATCTGGCATGCCGCTATTGTTTTGCAGAGGAAGGGGAATATCACGGCAGGAGAGCTTTGATGTCCTATGAGACAGGAAAGGCAGCTTTGGATTTTTTGATTGCCAATTCCGGGAACCGCAGAAATCTGGAAGTGGATTTCTTCGGCGGTGAGCCTTTGATGAATTTTGATGTGGTAAAACAACTGGTGGCATACGGAAGAGAACAGGAAAAGCTTCATGACAAGCATTTCCGGTTTACCCTGACTACCAACGGGGTACTGCTCAATGAGGATATTATGGAGTTTGCCAATCGGGAGATGGACAATGTGGTGTTGAGTATCGACGGCCGTAAGGAAGTCCATGACCATATGAGACCTTTCCGAAACGGAAAGGGAAGCTATGAGCTGATTGTGCCGAAATTCCAGAAGTTTGCCGAAAGCAGAAATCAGGAGAAATATTATGTGAGAGGCACCTTTACCCATCACAATCTGGATTTTTCCAAGGATGTGCTTCATCTGGCAGATTTAGGATTTCAGCAGATTTCCGTAGAGCCGGTGGTGGCAGAGGAAACGGACGATTATGCCATCCGGGAAGAAGATTTGCCGGTACTGTTTGCAGAATATGACGCACTGGCAGCGGAGATGGTGGAGAGAGAAAAACGTGGAGAAGGATTTAACTTTTTCCATTTTATGATAGATTTAGAAGGCGGACCTTGTGTATACAAACGGCTGTCCGGCTGTGGTTCGGGAACGGAATATCTGGCGGTTACCCCATGGGGAGATTTGTATCCATGCCATCAATTCGTAGGAAATGAAAAATTTCTGATGGGAAATGTAACCGAAGGTGTGAAGAATACAGAGCTGCGGGATGAGTTCAAATGCTGTAACGTATATGCAAAGGACAAGTGCAGAGACTGTTTTGCAAAATTCTATTGCAGCGGTGGATGTGCAGCCAACGCTTACAATTTCCACGGAAGCATTCTGGAAGCATACGATATTGGATGTGAGCTGCAAAGAAAACGCGTGGAATGTGCGATTATGATAAAAGCAGCCTTAGCGGAAGAAGAGGCTTAAAAAGAAAGGAACGAAGACCATGAAAATCATGAAGAAAAAGAACGGGATTATCACATGGATTCTGACGCTGGGAATTTTAGCCGGTCTGTGCTATTATTCAGCAACCATTATTTCTTCCACCGGCGTGGGAGAGGACAGAAGTATCAGCCTTGGACTGGATTTGGCAGGCGGTGTATCCATTACCTATCAGGTTGTGGGAGATGAACCCACCAGCGAGCAGATGAGTGATACCATTTACAAGCTGCAGAAGCGTGTGGAGAGTTACAGTACAGAGGCTCAGGTGTATCAGGTGGGGGACGACAGAATCACCGTTGAGATTCCGGGAGTTACAGATGCCAATACGATTTTAGAGGACTTGGGTAAACCGGGTACTCTGGAATTCCAGACTGAGGACGGAACCACCTTTATGGATGGAAGTGATGTCAAAGAGGCAAAGGCAGGAACCATCACAAACGATACCGGAAACAAAGAAAATATTGTGCAGCTGACACTGACAGAGGAAGGTTCCGAGAAGTTTGCGGAGGTTACATCTGCAAATATCGGGAAAACCCTGCCGATTGTCTATGACGGTGAAGTAATCAGCTATCCGACGGTACAGAGTGCCATTACCGGAGGAACGGCACAGATTACGAAAATCGAAAGCTATGAGGCAGCGGAGACTCTGGCTTCTCAGATTCGTATCGGTTCTCTTTCCTTGAAGCTGGAAGAGTTGCGTTCCGAAGTGGTGGGAGCACAACTGGGAGAGGAAGCAATCTCCACCAGTTTGAAAGCAGCAGCCATCGGTTTGGTGCTGGTTATGATTTTTATGATGACTCAATATCTGATTCCGGGTGTTGTATCTGCATTTTCTCTGGCAATTTATACAACACTGGTCATTGCAACCTTATATCTGTTTGAGGTAACTCTGACGTTGCCGGGTATTGCAGGTATTATTCTTTCCATCGGTATGGCGGTGGATGCCAATGTCATTATTTTTGCCCGTATCCGGGAAGAATTGGCAGCAGGAAAGTCTGTGGCGACAGCTATTGACAGTGGTTTTACCCGGGCACGTTCTGCAATTTTAGACGGAAATATTACTACCTTGATTGCGGCAGCAGTTTTGGGTCTGCTGGGTTCGGGAAGTGTAAAGGGCTTTGCTTCCACACTGGCAATCGGTATTATTCTATCCATGTTTACCTGTATGGTAATCACGAAACTGTTGATTCGTGCAATCTACGCATTAGGTGTGAAGGATGCAAAATTCTACGGAAAGGCAAAAGAGAGAAAGACCGTGAATTTCGTAGGAAAAGCAGGAATTTTTATTACGATTTCCTGTCTGGTCATTGCCTGTGGATTTGTAGGAATGGGAATGCACAAGGCAAAGAACGGAAATATTCTGAATTACAGCTTAGAGTTTAAGGGCGGTACTTCCACTACGGTCATGATGGACAAGGATTACACCATCAAAGAAATCGACAAAGAGATTATCCCTTTGGTGGAGGAAATAACAGGAGACGGAAATGTTCAGGCACAGGCGGTGGAAGGAACCAATCAGATTGTGATAAAAACCAGAACCCTTTCTCTGGATGAACGTGAAGCTTTGAGCAGTACCATGAATGAAAAATTCGGAGTTGATGAGAGTACCATTACTTCTGAAAGTATCAGTTCTACCGTAAGTAAAGAGATGAAATCCGATGCCATTGTGGCGGTATTGATAGCCACCGCATGTATGCTGGTTTATATCTGGTTCCGGTTCAAGGATGTTCGTTTTGCGGCAAGTGCGGTTATCGCCCTGTCCCATGATGTGCTGATTGTGCTGACCTGCTATGTGCTGGCATGGATTTCTGTGGGAAATACCTTTATTGCATGTATGCTGACAATTATCGGTTATTCTATCAACAATACCATTGTTATTTTTGACAGAATCCGTGAGACTTTGAAGATGAAGCATGATGAGACAAAAGAAGCTTATAGAGAGATTGTCAACAAGAGCATTATGCAGACTATGTCCAGAAGTATCAACACATCTATTACCACCTTTGTTATGGTATTTTTACTGTTCCTGCTGGGAGTAACTTCTATTCGGGAGTTTGCACTTCCGTTAATGGTAGGATTGCTGGCAGGTACCTATTCATCCATCTGTCTGGCAAGTGAGATTTGGTATCTCTTTAAGACCAAGGGACTGAAAAAAACAAAGTAAAGCGGTATTGCAAATCATACCGGGGTACTTTATAATGTTGGATAACTGAGGGAAGTTAAGAAGTAATTGGAAAGAAATCAAACCAGGAGGAAGAGTACATGTATTCATTGGAAGAGGTACAGGCAGTAGACAGAGAGGTAGCAGATGCTATTACTGCAGAATTAGACAGACAGAACAGCCATATCGAGCTGATTGCGTCGGAAAACTGGGTAAGTCCGGCAGTTATGGCGGCAACCGGAAGTATTATGACGAATAAATATGCGGAAGGGTATCCGGCAAAGAGATATTACGGCGGATGTGAATGTGTAGATGTGGTAGAGAATCTTGCCATTGAACGTGCCAAGGAATTATTTGGATGCGATTATGCAAATGTGCAGCCTCATTCGGGAGCACAGGCAAATATGGCAGTACAGTTTGCGATGTTAAAACCGGGAGACACGGTAATGGGAATGAATCTGGATCACGGCGGACATCTGACCCACGGAAGTCCTGTGAACTTTTCGGGAACCTATTTCAATATCGTGCCTTACGGTGTAAATGACGAAGGCGTAATTGATTATGATGACGTAATGCGAATTGCAATGGAGTGTAAGCCAAAGCTGATTATTGCGGGAGCAAGTGCTTATGCAAGAATTATTGACTTTAAGAAATTCAGAGAAATTGCAGATGCCTGCGGAGCTTATCTGATGGTGGATATGGCACATATTGCAGGTCTGGTGGCAGCAGGTCTTCATCCAAGCCCAATCCCATATGCGGATGTAGTAACTACAACCACACATAAGACCCTTCGTGGACCGAGAGGCGGCATGATTCTGGCAAATGCAGAAGCTGCGGAGAAGTTTAATTTTAACAAAGCAATCTTCCCGGGTATTCAGGGAGGTCCTTTGATGCACGTGGTGGCAGCAAAGGCAGTATGTCTTAAGGAAGCTTTAGACCCAAGCTTTAAAGTATATCAGCAGGGAATTTTGGACAATGCCCAGGCTCTTTGCAATGGATTATTAAAACGTGATATCAAGATTGTATCCGGCGGAACAGATAATCATTTAATGCTGGTGGATTTGACCAATTATGATTTGACCGGAAAGGCAGTGGAAAAGCTTTTGGATTCCGTAAATATTACCTGTAATAAAAATACGATTCCAAATGATCCGAAGTCTCCGTTTGTAACCAGCGGTATCCGTTTGGGAACAGCATCCGTAACTTCCCGTGGAATGAATACAGAGGATATGGATGTGATTGCAGAGGCTATTGCATTGATGGTTAAAAATGGTGAGTCCAGTGCGGAAGAAGTAAAACAGATAGTAAAAGGACTTACAGAGAAATACCCTTTGAAATAATTAAAGAGTTTTTAAGAATTTCAAAAAGGTTTTCCTAAGAAGAATATGGTAAAATGACCACAAAATATTTTGTGGTCGTTTTCTTTTTAAAAAGTGACGAATAAAAGAAAGGAGAAGGAAATGGAAAAAAAGAAACAAATCATAACAGCAGTTTGCATTTCGGCAGTTCTTATTGTGGTATTGGTACTCTGCTTTGTGTTTGGTAGAAAAAAGGAGGGGGGGACTTCCGAAGGAGTTTATGTGGAGCCGGTATCCATTCTGGGCAGCAGTGGAATGGGAACCCAAAATCGATACGCAGGAGTTGTGGAAGCACAGGAGAGCTGGAAAATCAATCTGGACAGCAGCAAAAAAGTAAAAGAAATCTACGTTAAAGAGGGGGATGAAGTGGCTGAAGGGGATCAGCTTTTTTCCTATGATACCCAGGAATTGAATGCTCAGATTGCTCAGCAGAAGTTGGAAATGGAGAGCATTACCAATGAAATTGAAGATTGCAATGCACAGATTGCAGCATTGCAGGCAGAAAGAGATGCGGCTGCCAGTGAAGATGCAAAATTCGATTACACCACGGAGATTCAGAGCGTACAGAATGATTTAAAACAGGCACAGTACAATAAAAAAAGCAAACAGCTAGAGATTGACCAGTTGAATGAGTCTATTAAAAATTCTGTTGTAACCAGCAAGATGGCAGGTGTAGTAAAAACATTGAATGAAAATCAGAGTAATGAACAAAGCTCTGATGAGGCATTTATGACGATTCTGGCAACTGGGGATTATCGTGTAAAATGTATGATTAACGAACAGAATATGATGGATATTGGGGAAGGGGCACCGGTAATTCTTCATTCCAGAGTGGATGAGAACCAGACTTGGACAGGAATCATTGCACAGATTGATACAGAGGCTCCTCAGTCCTCCAACAGCAATTCCATGTATATGGAAAGTTCCGGGGGAGATGAGACTACCAGCTCATCCAAATATCCTTTCTATGTAACTTTGGAGCAATCGGAAGGACTGATGCTGGGACAGCATGTATTTGTGGAAATGGATTACGGACAGGGCGTGATAAAGGATGGCGTCTGGCTGTATGAAACATATCTGGTAAAAGACGGAAAAGACACCTATGTATGGGCAGATAACGGAAAAGGGAAACTGGAAAAACGAAAAGTAGAGCTGGGAGATTATGACGAGGCTCTGGGAGAATATGAAATCAAGTCGGGACTGTCTAAGGAGGACTATGTGGCATGGCCGGAAGAAACATTGAAAGAGGGCGTAAAAACCATAAAGGATACTTTGCAGACAGACGAGGATGAGAAGTAGGAGGAATATCCATGCTATTGAACTTAGAGCATATCTATAAGGATTATCAGCAGGACAAATTGGTGGTTCCTGTACTAAAGGATGTATCCTTGCAGGTAGAAGAAGGAGAATATGTGGCAATTATGGGTCCCTCCGGCTCGGGAAAGACAACGCTGATGAATATCATCGGATGTTTGGATTTGCCTACCTCGGGAACCTATCAATTTGCGGGAAATAATATTTTAGAGTATAAGGACCGGGAGCTGGCAGCTCTCCGCTCTTCGGGAATCGGATTTGTGTTTCAGAATTTTCAGTTATTGCCAAGGGCTACGGCACGGGATAATGTGGCACTTCCCCTCAGCTATACAGGCACAAAGCCAAAGGAGCGGAAAGAGCGGGCAATGGAGGCTTTAGAAAAAGTGGGGCTGGCAGATCGTGCGGATTTTCGCCCAAACCAGCTTTCCGGCGGTCAGAAGCAGAGGGTTGCCATTGCCAGAGCTATGGTAAATCATCCCAAAATTCTTTTGGCAGACGAACCTACCGGTGCTTTGGATTCCAAATCGGGAGAGCAGATTATGCAGTTATTTCAACAGTTGAACGATGAGGGCGTTACCATTGTTATGATTACTCACGACAATAAGGTGGCACAGCGGGCAAAGAGAATTGTGCATATTATTGACGGAGAGCTGACAGAAGAACAGGAGGCTGAAAATGAATAAGAAAAAAACGGGAATCATCCTTCTGATTCTTGTGGTGGCAGCAGCGGTAATTGCCGGCGGTATCTTCGGATATCGAAAGCACAAAGATAAGAAGACGGTAGTAAAAGTTTTTCCGGTGGCATATCTGGATTGGGGCTGGGGCAGCGAAGAGTCTGCCAGCAGCGGAACGGTAACTGATGACCAGTCTCAGGTTATCAAATTGGATGAGGATGATAAAATTGCGGAGGTTTATGTTGCCAAGGGAGATACGGTAAGTGTGGGAACACCCCTTCTCCGCTATGATATGGAATCCGCAAATCTCAAAGTGGAGATGAAGGAACTGGAAGTTTCCACGGCAGTCAATGACTTGACCATTGCCAACCGGGAATTGGAAAAATTAAGAGCAATGACACCTATATCGGAGAGTACAGACACCATCCCACAGGAGGCTCAGGGAGAAGAAAACGAGAGTGAAAATGTGGAAGGAATGCCTCAGGAAGAGGTGCAGCAACCGCAGGTGCAGGAAGGATATACAGCAGAAGAATTGGCAAGAAAAATTGCGGAAAAAGAAAAAGAGATACGGGATTTGGACATCACAAAACGAAAAGCAGAGCTGGATTTGGAACAGCTGAAAAAAGTTTCGGGAGATGGAATTGTCACTTCTACGGTAAATGGTGTGGTGGCTTCTGTACAGGATCCGCAGCACCTTTTGAACGACGGTTCTGCCTTTATGGAGATTCGGGGGGCAGACAGTCTCTATGTTACCGGAGCTTTGAGTGAATTTGCACTGGGTGAAATACAGGTGGGAGATGAAGTGATGGTCAGCTCATGGGAGAGTGGTCAGATGTATGATGCGGTAATCACAGAAATATCCACAACTCCTACCGACGGAAACAATTATTATACGGGAGAGGGAAATCCTAATGTGTCCTACTACCCATATACGGCGTCGGTATCCAATAGTGAAGGACTCCGAAACGGCGAAAGTGTATCCCTGTCTATTACAAAAGAGCAGGAAGGCGGCAGTGTGCTCTGTATCGAGAAGGCCTATGTTCGGACAGAAAACGGAAAATCCTATGTGATGATTGAAGGAAAGAACAAACGCTTGAAGAAACAGTATGTGGAAACCGGAAAGACCATCTATGGTCAGGCGGTGGAAATCACATCGGGACTGGATGGCTCTGAATACATTGCGTTCCCTTACGGAAAAGGTGTCAAAGAGGGCGTAAAAGTCAAAGAGACAGACGAGATAGAATATTAGGAGGCGGGAATATGATAGAAAATATACGATTGTCGTTTCAGGGAATCTGGTCACACAAAATGCGTTCTTTTTTGACCATGTTGGGAATTATTATTGGAATTGCAGCAATTATTGCTATTGTTTCTACGATTAAGGGAACTAACGAGCAAATCAAGGAAAATCTTATCGGTTCCGGTGATAATACTGTAACCGTGGAATTATATCAGGGTGACTGGCCTTATGAAATAGGGTATGAAGGAATACCGGAAGGAGTTCCGGTGGTTTCTGAGGAAGCAGTAGAAGAGATGCAGGAGCTGGAGAATGTAGAGCGTGTTTCAAAATTCTATAAACGACAGGAATATGATAACATTTATTATCAGAATACAACTCTGGGCGGCGGCTATCTCTATGGAATTGAGCAGGATTATTTTGCTTCCTGTAATTATCAGATACAGGAGGGCAGAGGATTTGATGACAAGGATTATCAGGGACAACGAAAAGTGGCAATTCTGGATAGGGACTCTGAGGAAGCTTTGTTCCAAGGGGAGAAAGCAGTGGGAAAAACCATTGAAATCAAAGGGGAGCCTTATACAGTAGTGGGAATTGTGGCAAAGTCCAAGGAGTTTGAACCGGTCATCAATTCCATGGAAGATTATTATACTTATGCGGAATCCTCCAGCGGTGCCGTATATGTGCCAAAAGCAACATGGCCGATTATCTATCAGTATGATGAACCGGAAAGCATACTCTTAAAAGTAAAAAGTACCGATGACATGACGGCAGCAGGCAAGGGCTCGGCAGATATCTTAAACAATTATCTCAGCGTGTCCGATGAAACTATCAAATATAAGGCAGAGGATTTGTTAGAACAGGCAAAGGAGATTCAGGAGTTGAGCCAGTCTACCAATATGATGTTGATTTGGATTGCAGGAATTTCTCTTTTGGTAGGAGGAATCGGTGTTATGAATATCATGTTGGTTTCTGTGACAGAGCGTACCAGCGAGATTGGTCTGAAGAAAGCTATTGGAGCCAGAAAAGGTGTGATACTGGGACAGTTTTTGACTGAGGCGGCAGTACTCACCAGCTTGGGCGGTCTCATAGGTGTTGTAGTAGGAATTATTTTGGCGGAGGTTATTTCAAAGGTAAGTCAGACCCCGGTGGCAATCAGCATACCGGCAGCAGTGGGAGCAGTCCTGTTTTCCATGCTGATTGGAATTATCTTCGGAATGCTGCCATCCTACAAAGCTGCAAATTTGAATCCTATTGAAGCCTTACGGCATGAGTAACAAGGGCATAGAGCTTATAAATTTCTTGAAATTGTCCATAAATAATCGTATAATGGCAAAAGAAGTGGATGGAGGAGCATTATGTTAGATTTAAAATTTTTGAGAGAGAATCCGGATATTGTAAAGAAGAATATTCAAAATAAGTTTCAGGAACACAAGCTGCCGATGGTAGATGAGGTCATTGAGCTGGATGCTCAGGCCAGAGCTACACAGCAGGAAGCGGATGATTTGCGTGCCAACCGAAATAAAATTTCCAAGCAGATTGGTGCTCTTATGGGTCAGGGCAAAAAAGAAGAGGCCATGGCATTGAAGGAGCAGGTGGGAAAGGACGCAGAGCGTCTGGCAGAACTGGAACAGAAAGAGCGAGAATTGCAGGAGAAGATTACCAAGATTATGATGGTGATTCCTAATATTATCGATCCGTCTGTGCCGATTGGCAAGGATGATTCCTGCAATGTAGAGATTGAAAAATATGGCGAGCCGGTGGTTCCTGATTTTGAGATTCCGTATCATACAGAAATTATGGAACGATTTGACGGAATTGATTTGGATGCAGCAGGCAAGGTAGCCGGAAACGGATTTTATTATCTGATGGGGGATATTGCAAGATTACATTCCGCAGTGATTTCCTATGCAAGAGATTTCATGATTGACCGTGGATTTACTTACTGTATACCGCCGTTTATGATTCGCAGTAACGTGGTAACCGGAGTTATGAGTTTTGATGAGATGGATGCCATGATGTATAAAATCGAGGGAGAAGACCTTTATCTTATCGGAACCAGTGAACACTCCATGATTGGTAAATTCATTGATACTATCAATGAGGAGGAGAAGCTGCCATATACCATGACCAGCTATTCTCCTTGCTTCCGTAAAGAAAAGGGAGCCCATGGAATCGAAGAACGTGGAGTATACCGTATTCACCAGTTCGAGAAGCAGGAGATGATTGTAGTCTGCAAACCGGAGGAATCCCCGATGTGGTATGACAAGCTTTGGCAGAATACCGTGGATTTATTCCGCAGTCTGGATATTCCGGTGCGTACACTGGAATGTTGTTCCGGTGATTTGGCAGACTTGAAGGTAAAATCCTGTGATGTGGAGGCATGGTCTCCGAGACAGAAGAAATATTTTGAGGTGGGAAGCTGCTCCAACTTAGGCGATGCTCAGGCAAGAAGATTAAAGATTCGTGTAAAGGGTGAGAAAGGCAAATATTTTGCTCATACCTTAAACAATACAGTTGTTGCACCGCCAAGAATGTTAATTGCTTTCCTTGAGAATAACTTAAACGAGGATGGAAGTGTAAACATTCCAAAGGCATTACAGCCATACATGGGCGGAAAAGAGAAATTAGAGCCGAAGAAATAGACGCCAGGGATAAAACATGAGGTGGTTTAGATGTTGAACTACAAATTACAGCTAGGCTGTTTCATTATCATATTATATGTAGCATTTACCTATTACAATGAATGTCGAAAGATACAGAAGCAACATAAATATATCTTATTTGATTTCCTGCTGATTGTGGGATTGATTTACTATGTGCTGGATATACTGACCGTTTATATGGTAAACCACTTGCAAACGGTAAATCCCACAGTCAATATGGTATGTCATGCCCTGTTTTTAGGAAGTATTGACTTGCTGGTTTTCCTCATGTTTTATTATATCCTTGATATTACCGATTGTATTCCCAGAAAGCATACATATAGTCCCTTTCTTCCGTGGATTCCTTTTATCATAAATGAGGTTGTAGTCTTTGCAAGTATGGGAACATTGGAATATCGGACCGGAAAAGTTACCAACTATTCCATGGGGGTGTCGGCTTATACCTGCTATATTATGGTGGGAGTATATTTTTTGCTGACAGCCATAGTATTTTTGCGGCGTTGGCGTTATTTTGAAGCCCATAAAAGAAACAGTATCGGAGTTTATATGGTTATCAGCATGGGAGTCATGGTGTATCAGATGGTGTTCCCGGAATCCTTGGTTTCCAGTCTGGCTGTTACCATTATCATTCTCTGCATTTATATCAATATGCAGAATCCTGCCAAGATGGAACTGGATCAGATGCAGGCAGAGCTGGTATATGGATTTGCCAACGTTATTGAGAGTCGGGATGGCAGTACCGGAGCCCATGTAAAGCGTTCCACCCGGTATGTGGAACTGATTGTAAAGGAACTTCGGAAAAAGGACAGCTATAAGCAGATTCTGACCAGTGATTATATCAATCAGGTACTTCAGGCAGCACCGATGCATGATATCGGAAAAATAGCGGTACCGGATGCGATATTACAAAAGCCGGGAAGGCTTACGGAAGAGGAATATGCACAGATAAAGCTCCACACCACCAAAGGAGCAGAACTGATACAATCTGCACTGGGCAATATGGGAAACCAAGAATACTTAAATGTTGCCAGAGAAGTGGTGCTGTACCATCACGAGCGATGGGATGGAAAGGGATATCCTGAGGGATTAGAAGGAGAAAAAATTCCCCTTCATGCCCGTATTATGGCAGTGGCAGATGTGTTTGATGCGGTATCGGAGAACCGATGCTATCGAGCAGCCATGTCTCTGGATAAAAGTTTTGATATTATCCGGGAGGGAATCGGGACAGCATTTGACCCTGTCATTGCAGAAACTTTTTTGGATGCCAGAGAAAAGGTGGAACAGATACATCACAGTTTTTGACGGCAGGAGCATTGTGTAAGAAAAACATATATTGCCAATTTGAATATGGTGTGTTAAAATATTAACGAACAGTATTTCGGATGGAAACTGTATCATTTTGATAATGCATCCTTTCTGAGTTTGTGCAAAATGCAGCAGACAGGAAATGGAGGTGCATAGCAATAAGAATAGGAATTATAGGTGCCGGCAAGGTAGGAACCACCATGGGAAAGTATCTGACAGAGCATGGTGGGAACGTCAGCGGATTCTACAACAGAACCGTAAGCGGAGCAAAAGAGGCGGCAGAATTCTGTAACACAACATATTTTCAAGATTTAGATTCACTCATTGAGGTAAGCGATACCCTTTTTCTTACCGTTTCGGACGGTGCGATAGAAGAGTTATGGGATTGCATTGCGGCAAAGAATGTGAAAGGAAAAGTCGTATGCCACTTTAGTGGCTCATTATCAAGTGATATTTTTTCAAATACGGAGAGAACAGGGGCATTGGTCTGTTCAATCCATCCAATTTACGCGTTCAGTAATAAATTCACAGCTTATCAAAATTTAACAAAAGCACTTTTTACCGTGGAGGGAAATCCGAAAGCATTGGAGAAAATGCAGGAAGTATTTGCGATTCTGCCCAACAAGGTGGTTTCCATTCCCACACAGGCAAAGACAAAGTACCATGCGGCAGCCAGTATTGCCAGCAACCATCTGGTGGGATTGCTTGCTATGGCGGTGGAACTTTTAGAGGAAACGGGTATTACCACCGAGACAGCCTATGAGATGCTGGAACCTTTGGTAAAAAACAACATAGAATCTGTATTTTCTAACGGATGTATGGAAGCCCTTACCGGACCCATTGAGCGAAACGATATCCAAACGGTAGAGCACCATTTGGAAAATCTGGGTGGAGAAGAGCGAAAAGCCTGCTATCTCGCCGTGGGAAATATGGTGACGAAGCTGGCAGAGAAAAAACATCCCAAGCGGGATTACGGAGAAATGAGACGGGTGCTTAAGCAGAAAGAAAGTGAATGAATTGGAGGAAAAAATGAAGAACACAGTGGTAACATTGCAGAGTGCCAAGGATAACGGAGAAAAAATCACGATGCTCACCGCATATGATTATTCCATGGCAAAATTAATTGACGAAGCAGGAATTAACATGATTCTCGTAGGAGATTCCTTGGGAATGGTAATGCTGGGATATGAGGATACCCTTTCCGTTACCATGGAGGATATGATTCATCATACAAGAGCCGTAGCCAGAGGAGCAAAAGATGCTTTTGTGGTGGCAGATATGCCTTTTATGTCCTATCAGACTTCTGTTTATGATGCAGTATACAATGCGGGACGGCTGATGAAGGAAGGCAGAGCACAGGCGGTAAAATTGGAAGGCGGCAGAGAGATGGCAGAGCAGATTCAGGCAATTACAAAAGCCTCCATTCCGGTAGTAGGTCATCTGGGATTGACCCCGCAGTCCCTCAATGCATTTGGCGGATTTAAGGTACAGGGGAAATCCGAGGAGGCAGCCAGAAAATTGTTGGAGGATGCCAAAATCATCGAAGAGGCAGGAGCAGTAGCAATTGTTTTGGAATGTGTTCCGGCAAAACTGGCAGAATTGATTAGTAAACAGGTAAAGGTGCCAATCATCGGAATCGGAGCGGGAGCAGGCTGTGACGGACAGGTGCTGGTATATCAGGATATGCTGGCAATGTTCGGAGACTTCAAGCCGAAGTTTGTGAAACAGTTTGCACCAATCGGAGATTTGATGAAAGAAGCCTTTGCAAAATATATAGAGGAAGTAAAAACAGGAGCTTTTCCGGCACAGGAACATACCTTTGCCATCAGTGACGAAATGTTGGAAAAGTTATATTAAAAGTGTGGGAAAGAGATTTGTTTGAAGGAGGAGAAAAATGGAGTTAGTAACAACAGTAAAAGAGGTACGCAGCCGTGTAAAACAGTGGAAAAAAGAGGGACTTACCGTGGGACTGGTGCCGACGATGGGATACCTCCACGATGGTCATAAGAGCTTGATTGACCGTGCAGTAAAAGAGAATGACCGGGTGGTGGTCAGCGATTTTGTAAACCCGACCCAGTTTGGGGAAAATGAGGATTTGGGCAGCTATCCGAGAGATATAGAGCGGGATTCCAAGCTCTGTGAAGAGGCAGGAGCCGCATTGATTTTTCATCCGGCACCGGAGGAGATGTACGCACCGGATTACTGTACCTTCGTGGACATGAACAAGCTGACGGATGTACTCTGTGGAAAGACCCGTCCGATTCATTTTTCCGGGGTGTGCAGCGTGGTAAGTAAGTTGTTCAACATCGTGACACCGGACCGGGCTTATTTTGGACAAAAGGATGCACAGCAGTTAGCGGTTATCCGACGTATGGTGCGGGATTTAAACTTTGATATTGAAATCGTAGGCTGTCCGATTGTAAGAGAGCCGGATGGTTTAGCGTTAAGCTCCAGAAATACCTATCTCAATACCGAAGAGCGGAAAGCGGCACTGGTGCTGAGTCAGGCGTTGAAGCTGGGAAAAGATATGATGGAATCCGGCGAGACCGATGCGGTAAAAATCCGCAAAGCTATGGTGGAGCATATTGAGAAGGAACCATTAGCCAGAATTGACTATGTGGAAATCGTGGACGCCGACAGCTTAGAGAGTGTTCAGAAGATAGAAAACAAAGTATTGACCGCTATGGCAGTATACATTGGTAACACAAGACTGATTGATAATTTCAGCAGATAGGAGAAAAAATGTATTTAAAAATGTTAAAGGGAAAAATCCATCGTGCAGTGGTACAGCAGGCAGAGCTGAACTATGTAGGCAGTATTACGGTGGATCCGAAGCTGATGGAGGCTGCGGGAATTTTGGAATACGAAAATGTGCAGATTGTGGACATCGAGAACGGCAACCGCTTTGAGACCTATACTATTGCCGGAGAGCCGGGAAGCGGAATGATTTGTCTCAATGGTGCGGCAGCCAGACAGGTGCAGGTAGGAGACCATATTATCATTATGGCATATGCACAGATGACACCGGAGGAGGCAGAGGCTTATCATCCGTCGGTGGTTTTTGTGGATGAGAAGAATAGTATCTCCAAAGTGACCACCTATGAAAAGCATGGACAGATTTCCGTCTAGATAAGCCGGAAAAACCCATAGAGCAAAACGGAGGAATATTATGTTGCAGGGAAAAACAGTCGTGTTGGGTGTCAGCGGAGGAATTGCCGCCTATAAAATGCCCAATGTGGCAAGAATGTTAAAAAAATTGCATTGCAATGTGGAGGTCCTTATGACCGCCAATGCACAAAATTTCATCACAGCCACTACCTTTGAAACGCTGACCGGAAATAAATGCCTGATTGACACCTTCGACCGGAATTTTACATTTTCCGTAGAGCATGTGGCGGTGGCAAAGCAGGCAGACTTAGTGCTGATTGCTCCGGCTACGGCAAATGTCATTGGCAAAATCGCAGGAGGAATCGCAGACGACATGCTGACCACCACGGTAATGGCGTGTACCTGTAAAACCCTGATTGCTCCGGCGATGAATCACAATATGTATCACAATCCTATTGTACAGGAGAATATCAAGAAGCTGGAACGTTTCGGCTATGAAATCATCCCGCCGGTACATGGAATGTTGGCAAACGGCGATATGGGTGACGGGAAGCTTCCGTCGGAAGAGGTGTTGGTAGAATATGTTTTACGGGAACTGGCATGTGAAAAAGATTTACAGGGTAAGAAAGTGCTGGTGACAGCAGGACCTACCAGAGAGGCCATTGACCCGGTGCGTTATATCAGCAATCACTCCACCGGAAAAATGGGTTATGCCATTGCAAAGCGGGCAATGCTGCGGGGAGCAGAAGTGACACTGGTGACAGGTCCCACAACAGAGGAACCGCCAATGTTTGTGGATGTGGTGTCGGTAACCAATGCGGAACAGATGTATGAAGCGGTTATGGAGCGGGCATCACAGCAGGACGCCATTGTGAAGGCGGCAGCAGTTGCGGATTATCGTCCGGCAGAGATTGCAGAGGATAAGATAAAGAAGCAGGAAGGCAGCAGCAGTATTTCTCTGGAGAGAACCCAGGATATTTTAGGGAAATTGGGAGAGGAAAAGAAGAATGGAAAGATTCGGGCATTTTTGTGTGGTTTTTCCATGGAAACCCAAAATATGCTGGAAAACTCCAGAAAAAAATTAGAAAAGAAAAATGTGGACATGATTGCAGCCAACAATTTGAAGGAAAAAGGAGCGGGATTCGGGACGGATACCAACATCCTTACCTTGATTACCAAAGAGGATATACAGGAGCTTCCGTTGATGAGTAAGGAAGCGGCGGCAAATATGCTGTTGGATGAAATCTTTGCCATAGAAAAGAAGGATTAAAAAATAAATTAGAGGGAAACCGAAAAATAAGGTTGAAAAAAAACAGCGGGTATGATAAAATTTTTACAATTTAGGCATATTAGGTGTTTATGAATATGGTAGCAACCTTACAGAAAAAAAGATTCCCTCTTTTTTTTTGTAAAAAATTAGATGAAGACTCATACAGAAAGGGCAAGGTAATATATGAAAGCATTTCTCATATTGGAAGACGGAACGGTGTTTGAGGGAACCAGCATCGGCTCCAAAAAAGAAGTCATCAGCGAAATTGTGTTCAACACTTCTATGACAGGCTATCTTGAGGTTTTGACAGACCCATCCTATGCAGGTCAGGCGGTGGTCATGACATATCCGTTGATTGGAAATTACGGCATCACGCCGGATATGGAGTCGGAGAGACCTTGGGTAGACGGATATATCGTACGGGAATTATCCAGAATGCCGAGTAACTTCAGATGTGAGGGAACCATACAGGATTTCCTGACGGAGCATGATATTCCGGGAATTGCCGGAGTAGATACCAGAGCACTTACAAAGACTCTCCGGGATAAGGGAACCATGAATGGCATGATTACCACAGATGAGAATTATAATATAGAAGAAATCCTTCCAAAGCTGAAAGCTTACCGCACCGGAAATGTGGTGGACAAGGTAACCTGTAAGGAGCCGAAGATATTAAAAGGAAAAGGAAAAAAGGTTGCTCTCTTGGATTTAGGAGCCAAGAATAATATTGCAAAATCTCTGAATGAGAGAGGCTGTGAAGTAACTATTTATCCGGCACACACCACAGCGAAAAAGATTCTGGATACGAAACCGGACGGAATTATGCTCAGCAACGGACCGGGAGACCCGAAGGAATGTGAGAGTATTATTGCAGAAATCAAGAAGCTCTATGAATCGGATGTGCCGATTTTTGCCATTTGTCTGGGTCATCAGCTGATGGCACTGGCAACGGGAGCGGATACCTACAAATTAAAATACGGACACCGGGGAGGCAATCATCCGGTAAAAGATTTAGAAACTGGAAGAGTCTATATCTCTTCTCAGAACCACGGATATGCGGTGGATGCCAAAGCTCTTGACGAAAAAGTGGCAGTTCCGGCATTTACCAATGTCAATGACGGAACCAACGAGGGACTGAAATATGTAGGAAAGAATATCTTTACCGTACAGTTTCACCCGGAGGCGTGTCCGGGACCACAGGACAGTGCCTATTTGTTTGATAGATTTATTACAATGATGGGAGGGAACCAGTAATGCCAAAGAATCAGGATATTAAAAAAGTATTAGTTATCGGTTCCGGTCCTATTGTTATCGGACAGGCAGCCGAGTTTGATTATGCGGGAACACAGGCTTGTCGTTCCCTGAAAGAAGAAGGAATTGAGGTTGTACTGGTAAACTCCAATCCGGCAACCATCATGACCGATAAAGAGATTGCAGACGAGGTTTATATCGAGCCGCTGACTGCAAAGGTATTAGAGCAGATTATTATAAAAGAAAAACCGGACAGCGTGCTTCCGACTCTGGGAGGACAGGCAGGCTTAAACCTTGGTATGGAGCTGGCGGAGTCCGGATTTTTAGAGGAGCATGGTGTAAAGCTGATTGGTACTACGGCGGAGACCATTTTTAAAGCAGAGGACCGTCAGGCTTTCAAAGAGACCATGGAGAAAATCGGGGAGCCGTGTGCTCCATCCTTAGTGGTACACAATGTGGAAGACGGAATTGCATTTACCAACACCATCGGCTATCCGGTGGTACTTCGCCCGGCGTATACCTTAGGTGGAAGCGGCGGCGGTATTGCCCATAACGAGACAGAGCTGATTGACATTCTTTCCAACGGTCTGAGACTCAGCCGTGTAGGAGAGGTTCTGGTAGAGCGTTGTATTGCCGGCTGGAAGGAAATTGAGTACGAGGTAATGCGAGATGCCAACGGCAACTGTATCACCGTATGTAATATGGAAAACATTGACCCGGTAGGTGTTCATACCGGAGACTCTATCGTAGTGGCACCATCCCAGACTCTGGGAGACAAGGAGTACCAGATGCTCCGTACCTCTGCGTTAAATATTATATCTGAATTAAATATTACCGGAGGATGTAACGTGCAGTATGCCTTACATCCGGAGACTTTTGAATACTGTGTCATCGAGGTAAATCCTCGTGTATCCCGTTCTTCCGCTTTGGCATCCAAGGCAACCGGATATCCGATTGCAAAGGTGGCAGCAAAGATTGCATTGGGATATACTTTGGATGAAATCAAAAATGCCATTACCGGAAAGACCTACGCCAGCTTTGAGCCGATGTTAGACTATTGCGTAGTTAAGATTCCGAGACTTCCTTTTGATAAGTTCATCACAGCTAAGAGAACTTTAACCACCCAGATGAAGGCAACGGGTGAGGTTATGAGTATCTGTACCAATTTCGAGGGAGCTTTGATGAAGGCTATCCGTTCTTTGGAGCAGCATGTGGATTCCATGATGTCCTATGATTTTACGGCACTTAGCAAGGAAGAGCTGTTAGAACAGCTTCAGATAGTAGATGACCGGAGAATCTGGGTCATTGCAGAGGCACTCCGCAAGGGAATCTCCTATGATGAAATTCACGATATCACCATGATTGACCCTTGGTTTATCGATAAGATTGCCATTTTGGTGGAGATGGAAGAACGGCTGCGAAGCGAAGAACTGACCGTGGATTTATTGAAAGAAGCAAAACGCATCGAGTTCCCGGACAATGTTATTGCAGACTTAACCGGAAAGACCGAAGAAGAAATCCGGGATATGCGGTATGCCAATGATATTGTGGCAGCCTTTAAGATGGTAGACACCTGTGCGGCAGAGTTCGAGGCAAGTACACCGTATTACTATTCCTGCTTCGGAAGTGTCAATGAGGCAGCTGAGACCCACCCGGAGAAAAAGGTATTGGTGCTGGGTTCCGGTCCGATCCGAATCGGACAGGGTATCGAATTTGACTATTGTTCTGTTCACAGCACATGGGCATTTTCCAAAGAAGGCTACGAAACCATCATTGTAAATAACAACCCGGAGACTGTATCCACAGATTTTGATATTGCAGATAAGCTTTATTTTGAGCCATTGACACCGGAAGACGTGGAGAACATTGTACGTCTGGAGAAACCGGACGGGGCAGTGGTACAGTTCGGTGGACAGACCGCTATCAAGCTGACGGAAAGCCTGATGAAGATGGGTGTTCCGATTCTGGGAACTAAGGCAGAGGATGTAGATGCTGCAGAGGACAGAGAGCTGTTTGATAAGATTTTGGAAGAAACCGGTATTCCGAGAGCTGCGGGTGGAACGGTGTTTACCGCAGAGGAGGCAAAGGAAGTAGCCAACCGTCTGGGTTACCCGGTGCTGGTGCGTCCATCCTACGTGCTGGGCGGACAGGGCATGCAGATTGCCTTAAATGACGAAGAAATCGAAGAGTTTATGGCGGTTATCAACCGCTATGCACAGGATCATCCGATTCTGGTAGATAAATATTTACAGGGAAAAGAGATTGAGGTAGATGCGGTGTGCGACGGCACGGATATTTTGATTCCGGGTATTATGGAGCATATCGAGCGTACCGGAGTCCATTCGGGAGACAGTATCTCCGTTTATCCGGCACCGACCATCAGCGATGAAATCAAAGAGACCATCGTGGAGTATACCAAACGTCTGGCAAAGGCACTTCATGTTATCGGTCTGATTAACATCCAGTTTATCGTAATGGACGGTCAGGTATATGTGATAGAGGTAAATCCTCGTTCCTCCAGAACCGTACCTTATATCAGCAAGGTGACGGGAATTCCGATTGTAGACCTTGCCACAAAGGTTATTATCGGAAATACTTTAAAAGGAATGGGCTATCCTACGGGACTGGCACCGGAGGCAGACTATATCGCTATCAAAATGCCGGTATTCTCTTTTGAAAAGCTGAGAGGAGCGGAAATCAGCTTGGGACCGGAGATGAAATCCACCGGAGAATGTCTGGGTATTGCCAAGACCTTTAATGAAGCACTTTACAAAGCCTTTTTGGGAGCTGGTATCGTGCTGCCGAAGTATAAACAGATGATTATGACCGTTAAAGATGCGGATAAGCCGGAGGCGGCAGAGGTTGCGAAACGTTTTGAAGCATTGGGATATAAGATTTATGCAACCAGAAGTACGGCGAAGTTTTTGCAGGAAAAAGGTGTGAATGCCCTTCGGGTGAACAAAATTTCACAGGAGTCTCCGAATGTTATGGACCTGATTTTGGGACATAAGATAGACCTTGTCATCGATACCCCGACTCAGGGAAGGGATAAGAGCAGAGATGGTTTCTTAATCCGCAGAAATGCCATTGAAACCGGAGTGCATTGTCTCACATCTATGGATACGGCAAATGCCCTTGCTCTCAGTCTGGAAAATGCCAGTGAGGAAATGACCCTTGTGGACATTGCCACGGTGAAGAATATTTAAAAGATAAATTATAATGAAATAAAAAAGGATGTCTCTAAGTCGTTTTCAGACTTTGGGACATCCTTTTTTTGTCCTTATTGAGGTTTTTTGTGTAAGGTTTTGGTTACTGCCCGGAGAGACTGTGCCGCCTTTGTTTTGATTTGGCGGAAGCGGTTTGCTACAGCAACGATATGTTCGTCTGCCTGAAAATGCTTTAAAGTATCCGCATCAATGGAAATGCGGTTATCCATGGTTTTCATAATATCCTGTACTTGAAGTGTTCTGTTGATTTCAGGATTACTCAAATCATAAATCTCATTATCAGAAAATTTCAGAATCAGAGGTTCCATATAATTTTCTGGATTGCTCTCTAAGACCATGCCCTTTTCTCCTGTGGACAAATCAATGCAGGCACCTTGGGGAAGAATGTGGATGGATTCTCCCAAAGCGGCTACCGCAGCCGGAATGTAAAAATCAGAATACTCTGTCAGATACCGCATAGCCATAATTTCGGAACAAGGCTCCGAGCCGTACCGCATGGCGGTCATCTGGTCAAAACGGTCTGCCACCCGAAGCACCTGCGTAGCCAGAAGCCAAGGATGCTCTTGAACCGCCGGATGGTCTTTGTGATTAGATGGCATCGTCATTTCATTTAATACATCTAAGGTAAGCTGAGGAAGGTGGTACGGATTATATTCGGGATTTAAAAGGTGTAGAGAGTGTTCTCTCGCCTTACACAACTGCATGTGGAAATCCATGGAAGTGTCAGAGTCTTCATCCTCGAAATTAAAATCCGAATTCAGATAACCACTGTCATACAGCAATGCTGCTTGAACCAGAGCCAGCTGTTCCTCGTAGATAAAATCCATACGATGGGAAATTAAAGCACAGAGGATGGCAACGCTGAGTCCATGTTTGTATACAAAATCCCCGGAACTGCGAATGTTCTGGGAAAAGTGGATTCTGTGATTAAGATTTCCATATTCTTTCAGAATATTTACCGCCAAATCGTGAAGCTTATCGGGAGGATTTCCGCCGGCAATTTTGTCCAATTCATCCCTTAAGCGGAACATATAGATAGTCTGAAACTGTTCAAAATGTATTTCTTCTTTCGTCAAAGGAGGAGCCGGTTCTGCCGGTTCCAAAACATAAATGCCAATCAATGAGAATTTTTGGATGCTGTTGATTCCCTGTGGTGTTAACTGGGTGTTGCGGTCATAAAGCAATACACCCATTCGGTTATAGATTGGCTTGGCTAACCGCATACCGGGTTTTAAATTCTCTGTTTTGACAAATTGCATAGTAATCCCCTCCCATTTCAAAATCTTCCCTGCCAAATTCTTGTAAACATTTTATCATATTGAAACTTTAATTACAATTAGGTATAATTTCTGTAATGAGGTATATTATGATGAAAAAAGGCAGAAAAAATCTGGCGTTGTTGTTGATATGCCTGATATTGGGAAGTTCCCTGACGGTATTTGCGGCAACGGAAAAGGATTTAGAGGATACAAAAGAAAAGCTGGAAGACCTTCAGGAACAAAAGAAGGAAACGGATGAGAAAATTAACAGTCTGGAAGACAGCAAGGGAGAACTGGAGAGCAGTCTTTCGGATATGGACAGGCAGCTGGCGGAAATTAGCGGCTCTCTCACAGAGCTGGAGGGTAGTATCAGCGAAAAAGAAGCGTTGATTGAAGAGACAGAAAAAAAGCTGGCAGAAGCTGAGGAACGTTCCAAAAAGCAGTATGAGGACATGAAACAGCGGATTCGTTTTATGTATGAAAATGGTGACAGTTCTCTTATGGCATCCATTCTCAATGCCGGGTCTATCTCTGAATTTTTGAACCGCACGGAGTATGTGGAGGCAATCAGCAGATATGACCGTGAAAAACTAAAGGAATATCAGGAGACTCAGCAGTTGATTGCGGACAGCAGACAACTGTTGCAGGAAGAACAGGCAAAGTTAGAGGCTTTAAAACAGGATAACCAAAAGAAACAACAGGAAATGTCCGCATTGATTGCTTCTACAAAAGAGAATCTGCGGCAATCGGAAAATGAAATAGATCAAGCAAAAAAGATGTCGGAATCCTATGCCAAAGAAATCGAAGAGCAGAAAGCCTATGAGGCAAAGCTGGAGCAACAAAAGGCACAGGAAGATGCCGCCCGGATGGAAGAGATTAAAAAGCAGGAGGAAGAGGGAGCCAACGGAGCCAATGTGGTGGCACAGGCAGGGGATTTAGAACTGTTGGCAGCTCTGATTCAATGCGAGTCGGAAGGGGAGCCTTACGAAGGAAAACTGGCAGTTGGAAGTGTGGTGTTGAACCGTGTGGCAAGCTCTTATTTCCCAAATAGCGTAGTGGGAGTGATTTATCAAAGCGGGCAGTTTTCACCGGTGGCAAGCGGACGTTTTGCCACAGTACTGGCTCAGGGGGCTAACGGAGAATGTACACAGGCGGCACAGGAGGTTCTAGGCGGCAGGATTACCACCAATGCACTATATTTCAGAAGAAATACGGGAACCATACAGGGAACAGTAATTGGAAACCATGTCTTTTATTAGAAGTGATGCTGGTGTGGAAAAACAGATTTGAAAAAATGTCAAAAATCGGCAATTTTGTGAAAGATTCACAAAAAAAGCCGATTTTTTTTGCTTGAGAAAAGAATTTTGATAAATTTTTAACAAATAAAAGTAAAAAGATTCTAAAAAAACCATAAAATAAAGGGGTTCATGTAGGTTTTTTGAGGTGATTACAGACAAGTTTTTGGTTGCATTTAAAATGGAAATATGCTATTATGAACTCGAAGTAAAAGTCCAAATCTAAAGTACATCAGATACATAAGATAGGGACTTGGTGATGAGAAAGTAAATTAAAAACTGTAGTGGTTTTCAATTTATTTTTTTTAAAAAAAGGATTGTTAAAAAATTAACGTCTTTAAACAACAAATCAATCAAAAAGGAGAAGAAAACATGGCAGAAAAAGTAGTTTTAGCAGGTGCTTGTCGTACAGCAATCGGAACTATGGGAGGAGCATTAAGTACAACCCCGGCACCGGTTTTGGGATCTATCGTTATTAAAGAAGCATTAAACAGAGCTGGAGTACCGGCTGAGAAAGTTGATCACGTGTACATGGGATGTGTAATCCAGGCTGGATTAGGACAGAACGTAGCACGTCAGGCTTCCTTAAAAGCTGGTTTACCAATCGAGACACCGGCAGTTACCGTTAACGTAGTTTGCGGTTCCGGTCTTAACTGTGTAAACATGGCTGCACAGATGATTCAGGCAGGGGATGCTGATATCGTTGTTGCAGGTGGTATGGAAAACATGTCAATGGCACCATACGCTGACATGAACGGACGTTATGGACATAGAATGAACAATGCTACATTAGTAGATACCATGGTAAACGATGCATTATGGGATGCATTCAACAATTACCACATGGGAATCACAGCAGAGAACGTAGCTGAGCAGTGGGGATTAACTCGTGAGCAGTTAGACGAGTTTGCTGCTACATCACAGCAGAAATGTGAAGCAGCTCAGAAAGCTGGAAAATTCAAAGATGAAATCGTTCCAGTAGAAGTTAAGAAGAAAAAAGAGACAATTATCGTAGATACAGATGAGGGACCACGTCCTGGAACAACAAAGGAGAGCATCTCCAAATTACGTCCAGCATTCAAACCGGACGGAATCGTTACAGCAGCTAACGCTTCAGGAATCAATGACGGTGCAGCAGCAGTTGTTGTTATGAGCGAGAAAGCAGCAAAAGAATTAGGCGTAAAACCAATGGCAACATTCGTAGCAGGAGCACTTGGCGGAGTTGACCCATCTATCATGGGTGTTGGACCGGTTGCTTCTACAAAGAAAGTATTCGCTAAAACAGGTTTAACAATTGATGATATGGACTTAGTAGAGGCTAACGAAGCATTTGCAGCTCAGTCCTTAGCAGTAGCACATGACTTAAACTTCGATATGAGCAAAGTAAACGTAAACGGCGGAGCAATCGCTCTTGGACATCCGGTAGGAGCTTCAGGATGCCGTATCCTTGTTACTCTGTTACACGAGATGCAGAGAAGCGGAGCTAAGAGAGGTCTTGCAACTCTGTGTATCGGCGGTGGTATGGGATGCTCTACTATCGTTGAGAGAGACTAATTGGTTCATTAATAAAATTATATAAATTCCACAAGGAGGAACTAACATGAAGGTTGGTATTATTGGAGCAGGAACCATGGGTTCCGGTATTGCACAGGCATTTGCTCAGACAGAAGGTTATGAAGTATGCTTATGCGATATTAACGACGAATTTGCTGCAAACGGTAAAGCAAAAATCGCAAAAGGATTTGAGAAAAGAGTAGCAAAAGGCAAAATGGAGCAGGCTGCAGCTGACGCTATCCTGAACAAAATCACAACAGGTACAAAAGAGATTTGTACAGACTGTGATTTAATCGTAGAGGCAGCTCTTGAGGTTATGGATGTTAAGAAACAGACATTCAAAGAGTTACAGGATATTGTAAAAGCAGATTGTATCTTTGCTACAAATACATCTTCCCTTTCTATTACAGAAATCGGTGCAGGACTTGACAGACCGGTAATCGGTATGCATTTCTTCAATCCGGCTCCTGTTATGAAATTAATCGAGGTTATCAAAGGTGAGAATACACCGGACGAGTTAAAAGATAAAATCGTTGCTATTTCTAAAGAAATCGGAAAGACTCCTGTAGAAGTAAACGAAGCTGCAGGATTCGTAGTAAACAGAATCTTAATCCCTTATGTAAATGAAGGTGTTGGCATCTTAGCTGACGGCGTAGCTTCTGTTGAAGGTATCGACACAGCTATGAAATTAGGTGCAAACCATCCAATGGGACCATTAGAGTTAGGTGACTTAATCGGTTTAGATATCTGCCTTGCTATCATGAACGTATTATATGATGAGACAGGCGATCCAAAATACCGTCCACATCCACTTCTTAAGAAAATGGTACGTGCAGGTAAATTAGGACGTAAGACAGGTATCGGATTCTACGACTATTCTAAATAAATAAAATGAGCATACCTCAAAATGCGGAAACATTTTGGGGCTTTGCTCGTTTTAAAATAAATAAAGTAAATGGAGGAATATAAATCATGGATTTTTGTTTAGATAAAAAACATGAAATGGCGAGAACTCTTTTCAAAGAATTCGCTGAAACAGAAGTAAAACCTCTCGCTCAGGAGGTTGACGAGACAGAACATTTCCCGGCTGGAACAGTTGAGAAAATGGCTAAAGCAGGATTTATGGGTATTCCGGTACCAAAGGAATATGGCGGACAGGGATGTGATCCTTTAACATACACAATGTGTGTAGAGGAGTTATCTAAAGTTTGCGGTACAACCGGTGTTATCGTTTCTGCACATACATCTCTTTGTATCGACCCGATTATGACATACGGTACAGAGGAGCAGAAACAGAAATATGTAGTACCTCTTGCAAAAGGTGAGAAGCTTGGTGCTTTCGCTTTAACAGAGCCGGGTGCAGGTACAGATGCACAGGGTGCTCAGACAAAAGCTGTATTAGACGGTGACGAGTGGGTATTAAACGGATCCAAATGCTTCATCACAAACGGTGAGGTTGCAGACGTATATATCGTAATTGCTATCACAAGCGTAACAGAAGATAAGAGAGGAAGAAAGAAAAAGAACTTCTCCGCATTTATCGTAGAGAAGGGAGCTCCGGGCTTCTCCTTCGGAACAAAAGAGAAGAAGATGGGTATCCGCGGTTCTTCTACATATGAGTTAATCTTCGAGGATTGCAGAATTCCGAAGGATGCTTTATTAGGACCGGAAGGAAAAGGATTCCCAATCGCAATGCATACATTAGACGGTGGACGTATCGGTATCGCTGCACAGGCTCTTGGTATTGCTGAAGGTGCATTAGATGCAACTATCGCATATGTAAAAGAGAGAAAACAGTTCGGACGTACAATCGCTCAGCAGCAGAATACACAGTTCCAGTTAGCTGATATGGCAGCAAAAATTGATGCGGCTAAATTATTAGTTTACAGAGCAGCAAAAGCAAAAGAAACTCAGAAAGTATACTCCGTAGAAGCAGCAAAAGCAAAATTATTTGCAGCAGAGACAGCTATGGAAGTAACAACAAAATGTGTTCAGTTATTCGGTGGATACGGATACATCAGAGAGTACGACGTAGAGCGTATGATGCGTGATGCTAAGATTACAGAGATTTACGAAGGAACATCTGAAGTTCAGCGTATGGTTATCTCTGGTGACTTACTGAAATAGTTTGAATAAAAAAACAAAAATAAGGAGTGAAATTACCGTGAAAATAGTTGTATGTATTAAACAGGTACCGGATACAAAAGGCGGAGTTAAATTTAATCCGGACGGTACATTAGACAGAGGTGCAATGCTTACAATCATGAACCCAGACGATAAAGCTGGTTTAGAGGCAGCACTTAGATTAAAAGATCAGTATGGTGCAGAAGTAACTGTACTTACCATGGGACTTCCAAAGGCAGAAGAGGTTCTTCGTGAGGCAATGGCAATGGGAGCTGACAAGGGAATCCTTGTAACAGATAGAGTGTTAGGTGGAGCTGATACATGGGCAACATCCACAACCATCGCAGGTGCACTTAGAAATATCGATTATGATTTAATCATTACAGGCCGTCAGGCTATCGATGGTGATACTGCACAGGTTGGACCACAGATTGCAGAGCACTTAGATCTTCCTGTAATTTCTTATGCACAGGATATCAAAATTGATGGAGATTCTGTAATCGTTCAGCGTCAGTATGAAGACAGATATCATGAATTAAAAGCAAAAATGCCATGTTTGGTAACAGCATTATCCGAATTAAACCAGCCACGTTACATGACTCCGGGCGGAATCTTCGATGCTTATGAGCAGGAGATTACTGTATGGGGAAGAGCAGATCTTAAAGATGTAGATGATTCTGATTTAGGTCTGAAAGGTTCTCCTACACAGATTGCAAAAGCATCTGATAAGGTTCGTAAAGGTGCCGGCGAGAAAGTTACTCTTGATGCAACAGAGTCCGTTGCTTATATCATGGGTAAATTAAAAGAGAAACATGTAATCTAATAAAAATAAGGAAAAGTGGTGAATAAAAGTGGAAAAAATGAACTTAGAAGAATACAAAGGCGTATTTGTCTTTGCACAGCAGGTTGACAATGAGTTAACTCCAATCGCATTCGAGTTAATCGGAAAAGGAAAAGACTTAGCAAAAGATTTAAATACTGAAGTTACAGCTGTACTTATCGGTTCAGATGTAAAAGGTCTTGTTGATGAATTAGCAGAGTATGGTGCTGATAAGGTTATCGTTGTAGATGATCCTGAGTTAAAGGACTACAGAACAGAGCCATATGCTCACGCACTTTCTTCTGTAATCAAAGAGTACAAACCGGAAATCATGTTAGTTGGTGCTACTGCAATCGGTAGAGATTTAGGACCTCGTGTATCTGCAAGAGTAAAAACAGGTCTGACCGCTGACTGTACTGTATTGGAAATTGGTGATTTCAAAGATCAGCCAAACCAGTTATTAATGACACGTCCTGCATTCGGTGGTAACACAATCGCTACTATCGCTTGCCCGAATACACGTCCTCAGATGGCAACTGTACGTCCGGGCGTTATGCAGAAATTAGAGCCTGTAAAAGGTGCTAAAGCAGAAGTAATCGAGTACAACCCAGGATTCACACCAGATAACAAATATGTAGAAATCTTAAAGGTTGTAAAAGAAGCTAAGAGTGCAGAGAACATCATGGACGCTAAGATTTTAGTATCTGGCGGACGTGGAGTTGGTTCTGAAGAAAACTTCAAAATGCTTCAGGATTTGGCAGATGTACTTGGCGGAATGGTTAGCTGCTCTCGTGCCGTAGTAGAGAATGGCTGGAAACCGGTTGATGTTCAGGTAGGACAGACTGGTAAGACCGTACGTCCAAACGTATACTTTGCAATCGGTATTTCAGGAGCAATCCAGCACGTTGCAGGTATGGAAGAGTCTGACATCATCATCGCAATCAACAAAGACGAAGATGCTCCAATCTTCGATGTAGCTGATTACGGTATCGTAGGAGACTTGAACAAGATCGTTCCTGCTTTAACAGAGGCTTTAAAAGCTGAGTTAGCATAAGGAAAACAAAGAGTTTTACAGAGACAGGGAGTAGTTCCTGTCTCTGTTTTGCGTTGTCGGAGAAATAAAATCATGGTTTCTGTGGAAAAATAAAAAAAGAAATGCAACAAATTATTTAGAAATGTTGCATTTCTTTTCTTTTATATCTTATATATCGGTGGTAATCGCCAATACTTTATACCTATTTTAAAATTTTTTATAAATTTATTTCTAAAAAGACAGAGTCTTTGTCATCCTGCTCAATTCCCAGATAACGTTTTGTGATTTCAAATGAAGAATGATTGTAAATTTCCATTAGGACAGCCGGCGGTGTACCGCATTTCCATGCATGATACCCAAAAGTCTTTCGCATGGAATGACAACTGATATGTTCATCCAGATGAAGTGTTTCAGAAGCATGCTTGATAATGCGGAAAGCCTGAGATCGACTAAGAGGAATGTCAGCATGGCCTTTTCCGGGAAATAAATAATCTTGTGGGGATACTGTAGAAAAGTTTTTCCGATACAAAAGCAATGCCTGTTGAGCGTTCTGGTTCAAGGCAATGCGGTTCTCTTTTCCCGTCTTTTGTTCCGTGACCGTAATATGGTAACGGAATTTCTGAGTTTCAAAATCGTATACATCTCCCCAGGTCAATTGAAGTAAATCGCTGATACGGAGTGCTGTATTCAGCCCTAAGGTAATCAAGGTGTAATTTCTTGGATTTGGTTCCTGTTGATAATAAAAATTTTTTAATTGCTGCAGTTCCTCTAAACTGCGGATTGGTTGTGTTGTACTCATAATCTCCTCTTTTCTGATTTTTCAAACTCAATGCAACATTTCTAAATAGAATGTTGCATACCCAAGGAAAAGTCAAACAAGGAGTACCCACAGGGCATCTAAATGCCACCTGCGGGGCAAAAACAAGGAGGTTCTTATGCTGAAATTAACGGTAGAAGTAGGAGAATCCCTCTTAATCGGGGATGACATCAAAGTGGTATTTACAGGAGGAACAAGTAACTATGCCAGAGTGCTGGTGGAAGCACCGAAATCTCTTTCTATAGTGAGGAGCAGTTTGGTAGAAAAGAAAGGCGGAGAGAAAAAGGAACAGCAATACCGTTATAAAAAAGAACGGGATTTATCCCCGGAGGCAAAGGCACGTATCAATGCAATTCTTGCAGAAGAACGCAGACGTGTAAAAAAAGAAAGTCAATAGGTAATAATGTGGAGCTATCCTAGGGGCTTCACTTATTATAAAAAGTCCGGAAAAGGATTTTAGGACTGAGAAATTAAAATTTCCCACAAAGAGGGACAAACACAAGGAGGTAATCTTATGGTAGTACAACACAATTTACAGGCAATGAATGCAAGCAGAATGTTGGGAATCACAACAGGTTCACAGGCAAAGGCAACAGAGAAGTTATCATCCGGTTACAGAATCAATCGTGCGGCAGATGATGCAGCGGGATTATCCATTTCCGAAAAGATGAGAAAACAAATTCGTGGACTTTCACAGGCTTCCACAAATGCACAGGACGGTGTATCTTGTGTACAGACCGCTGAGGGTGCTTTGAACGAAGTTCATTCTATGTTGCAGCGTATGAATGAATTAGCAGTTCAGTCAGCAAATGGAACCAATTCTACAGTAGATCGTGATGCCATTCAGGCGGAGATTGATCAGCTTTCAGTGGAAATTGACCGTGTGTCTACAACAACAAAGTTCAATGAAACCTATCTGTTGCAGGGTGGCGGAACGGCAACACGTGAGGTTACAAAGGATGTTCCGGCTGTAGAAGCAGTTCCTGTACAGGCAAATTATGTTTCCGGAAAAGGAACAGATACGATTGCTTTACAAAGCGGAAAGACGGTAGCAGCTGATGCTAAATGGTATGAAAAAGACGGTACAACAGCACTTACAGAGACAGAACTTTTGGAAAAATTAGAGATTGATGCGGGTGGAAATGTTGTATTAAAAGAAGGTGTAGAGTTATTTAAAGTCGCAGCAGATGAAACAAATCCATATGGTGCTCAGTTGGATGCACAAAAAGTGGCAAATGGAGATGTTCAGGGTGTATTTGAAGTGGCTACGTCTAAAGTATCTACTGCAAATGATGGTAGTGCATTAGTAGAGGCAGAGGATCTGGCAGATTTGTTTAATACCGATGGTTCATTAAAAGCTCCAATCTATGGACAAAAGACGGATGGTTCATGGGTAGAAATCGGTGCAGAGCAGCTAGACAATTTTATTGAAGTCACACCGGGAGCAGACGCGGTAGCTGCCACAACAGAAACCGTTACAGAGACCTATACGAAAGCTTTAACCTTATCTCTTCATGTAGGAGCAGATTCTGCAGATGATAATAAGATTTCTATTGAAATTGAGGCTATGAGTGCAGAAGGAATTGGTGTGAAAGGTTTGAAGGTCGATACAGAGGATACTGCGACAGCAGCAATTGATACGATTGCGGCAGCAATTCAAAAGGTGTCAGAACAGCGTTCCGCTCTTGGTGCCGTTCAGAACAGATTAGAGCATACCATTGCCAACTTAGACAATGTCGTAGAGAACACTACATCTGCAGAATCCCGTATTCGTGATGTGGATATGGCAGAGGAAATGGTTGAGTATAGCAAGAACAATATTCTTGCCCAGGCTGGACAGTCCATGTTAGCACAGGCTAATCAGGCAAATCAGGGAGTTCTCTCCTTATTACAGTAATCAGCTACATAGAAAATTGTATAAGAAATTACTACCTAAGGGTCATTGTTTCACAGCCGGGTTACCGGCTGTGAAAGGATGGCTTTTTTGTAGGAAATAAATTTTATAAAAAATTTATTAGTATTATAGAAAATTTTGTGTTATACTCAGCACATCACATACAGTTGATTTGAATCAATATGTTCAAAGAGTAATATCAAATTTGGGTTTAACACCTTCCGGCATTTCGCCATATTTTCAAAGTAACATTTTTTATTCATTAGGAAAGTTCATAAATTAAATAGACTTTTTTTCTGATGCGTGATATTCTAATCTAAAGAAAGGGAGCGGTAGAATATGGAAAGAAAATTATTAGAGCAGATTTTGGAAAAAGTAAATATAGTGGGGGATGACGTTGCTTCCGTGAAGAAGGATGTAGAGATTCTGAAGGAAGATGTGGGAGTCCTGAAAGTAGAAGTAAAAGAGCTTCGAGAAGATGTAGAGGTTCTGAAGGAAGATATGGGAGTTCTGAAAGAGGAAGTAAAAGAACTTCGAGAAGATGTAGAGGTCCTAAAGGAAGATGTAGAAGTTCTCAAGACAGATGTAAATGTATTACAGAAGAAAGTTACAAAGATAGAGTTAGGGATGGAACAGGATGCACTTCCGAGACTTCAGAATATAGAAGCTTGTTACACATCTACATACAGAAGATATTCTGATAATGTGGAGCGATTTGACCAAATGGAAAAAGATATTGAACTGTTGAAAAGTATCGCAACAGAACATAGTAAACAATTACAAAAAATATCATAGTCGGAAAGAAAAAGTCTATTTAATGTGAATTTGGAAAAGAAAAGATTGCAGGAAGCTGTTGCAAAAGTAGATAACGAAACTACGAGAGCAAAAAGCTTCCTGTTTTTATATGAAGGACGATTGCACTTTCAAAAAGTCTGTGCTAAGATAAAGTCAAAGCATATTTTCTAAATATGGCAGTAGCCATATCTCAAATTCTATAGATTCTTAATCATTTCAGAAAATTCATGCTTTTAACCCCAAAATTAAAAAGCAGGAGTTTTCAAAATAGGATAAGATGAATAGAACTCCTGCAACATACAGGAGGAGAAAATATGAAAAAAGAAAACACAGAGTTACTAGAAGTACGCAGGGATTATAAGGATACCATATTCCGAAGGTTGTTCAGTGAGAAAGAAGCCTTGCTCAGTCTCTATAATGCGATACTGGGGGCGAATTATACCAATGTGGATGAACTGGAGATTGTGACACTGGAAAATGCGGTTTATATGAATATGCGGAATGATGTGGCCTTTGTGATAGACTGTTCTTTAAATCTCTATGAGCATCAATCCACGTATAATCCGAACATGCCACTGAGAAATTTGTTTTATGTTTCAAAAGAGTTGTCTATGCTGGTGGATGCTAAAACATTATATCGGAGAAGTCTGGTAAAGATTCCGGCACCTAGATTTATCGTATTTTATAATGGAATGGAGAATCAACCGGAGCAGAAATATTTGCGGTTGTCAGATGCCTTTGCGTGTTCAGTGGATGAACCGGAATTGGAACTGGTGGTAACGGTACTTAATATCAATCATGGGAAAAATAAAGCTCTTTTAGAGCAATGTAGAATTTTAAAAGAATATGTGATGTATACGGAAAAGGTTCGAAAATATACAGCCTATATGTCTTTAAACGAGGCAGTGGAACGAGCAGTACAGGAGTCTATCAATGAAGGAATTTTAGCAGATTTTTTAAGGAAAAACCGAAAGGAGGCAATCGAGGTGAGTATCTTTGAGTATAATGAAGAACTTGTGATACAGGATATTCGGAAGGATGAATTTCGGCGGGGAAAAGAAGAAGGTGTGGAAGAAGGGATAGAACAGGGAATAGAGCAGGGAGAAAAACAGCTGGCATTGCTTTATAAAAGATTGCTTGCAGATGGCAGGACAGCGGATTTGGAGAGGGTTGCGGATGATGCGGCATACCGGAAAAAGCTCTATGAGGAATATGATATAATGAGCGAAAGTGAGAAGAACGCATTTATGCGTTCGGCGAACGGCGAATGTCGATCATGAACGAAAGTTCATGATATATAAGAAAATAGAAAAAATAAAAAGCCGGAACAGGAAGCTTTTAGAACAGAAAAAAGCTTCCTGTTTCTTATCTGTGAAATAATTAACGATAAACCTTGAAAAAGGATACAAATTATAATATGATACAGATAAACCAGAAAGAGAGGAAGAGACTATGAGAAAGAATGGCAGGTTAAATACGACCTACTTAGTGGAAATGGCATTGTTGATTGCTATTATTTTAATCATGGCTTTTACCCCAATCGGTTATATTAAGACACTTGGATTGGAAATTACTCTGATTGTCGTACCGGTGGCGGTGGGAGCGATTGTATTAGGACCTACGGCAGGGGCGATTTTAGGAGGAGTATTCGGAATTACCAGTTTTATTCAATGTTTTGGAATGAGTGCTTTTGGTTCAGTACTTTTAAGTTTGAATCCGGCGGCAACATTTGTAGTATGCTTTGTGAGCCGGTTGCTGATGGGGTGGCTTACAGGACTGATTTATCAGGGGCTGAAAAAGGCAAAGGCATTGAAAAAGGCATCTGTGTTTATTACAAACCTTTGTTGTCCGTTGTTAAATACCTTGTTCTTTATGGGAACGTTAGTATTGTTTTTCTTCAAATCAGATTTTATTCAAAATCTGGCAGGAGGAGCGAATCCATTTGCATTCGTAATTGCTTTTGTGGGAATCAATGGATTGATTGAGGCAATTGCTTGTTTTGTAGCGGGTAGTGCGATTACAAAAGCACTTCAGCATTCCGTAAATAAGGGGTAATATATGAAACAGAAAAAATTAATTTCATGGAACGTCAATGGACTGCGAGCATGCATGGACAAGGGTTTTATGGACTTTTTTGATAAGATAGATGCAGATGTTTTTTGTTTGCAGGAAATAAAGTTACAGGCAGGACAGATTGAGTGGCAGAAGGAAGGCTATTTTGATTACTGGAATTATGCACAAAAAAAGGGCTATTCCGGAACAGCTATTTTCACAAAAGAGGAGCCTCTTTCTGTTTCCTATGGCTTGGGCATAGAGGAGCATGACAAAGAGGGACGGGTTATTACGTTGGAATTCCCAGAGTATTATGTGATAACTGTTTATACGCCTAATTCCCAGAATGAGCTGGCAAGACTTCCGTATCGTATGAAGTGGGAGGATGATTTTCGGGCATATCTTATGAAGCTGCGGGAAAAGAAGCCGGTGATTGTCTGCGGAGATATGAACGTTGCTCACAAGGAAATTGATTTAAAGAATCCGAAAACCAATCGAAAGAATGCAGGATTTACCGATGAGGAACGGGACAAGATGACAGAACTTCTGGAAAGCGGTTTTATTGATACCTTTCGTTACTTTTATCCTGAACAGGAGCAGATTTATTCCTGGTGGTCCTATCGGTTCAAGGCAAGAGAAAAGAACGCAGGATGGCGTATTGATTACTTTTTGGCATCCGAGGAGTTGAAGGAACATCTGGAAGGTGCTAAAATTCATACAGATGTTTATGGTTCCGACCATTGTCCGGTGGAACTTACCATAAAATAAAAGAGACAGAGAATTGAGAAGAGAAAAGGAGAAAGCTATGGCACAAAATCCAATTGTTACAATTGAAATGGAAAACGGTGATATCATCAAAGCGGAATTATATCCGGAAATTGCACCAAACACCGTAAATAATTTTATCAGCTTAATCAATCACAATTTTTATGACGGATTGATTTTCCACAGAGTCATCAAAGGATTTATGATTCAGGGTGGATGCCCGGACGGAACCGGAATGGGTGGTCCTGGATATGGCATCAAAGGAGAGTTTGCACAGAACGGTGTCATCAATCAGTTGAAGCACACCGAGGGAGTACTTTCCATGGCACGTGCAATGCATCCGGATTCCGCAGGAAGCCAGTTCTTCATTATGCATAAGAATTCTCCACATCTGGATGGTTCCTATGCAGCATTCGGAAAAGTTATTGAAGGAATGGAGGTAGTCAATCAGATTGCCGAGACAAAAACGGATTATACTGACAGACCGATGGAGCCAGAGGTAATGAAAAAAGTGACGGTGGAGACTTTCGGTGAAACTTACCCGGAGCCGGAGACGGTTTAATTACAATTTGGAGAAAAGGCATGGAAAAGAGTTTACAATGCATTGTAATCCATAGAGAAGAATTAGAGATAGAACATCAGTTAGATGCTGATGTTCTGTTTTTATTAAAAAGTGTCTGGAAATATGGAGTCCGTGTGCTGAATCTTACAGAGGATTGGAAAAAAGAGTTGTCTTTGGCGGAACAGATTCTGAAAATCTTAGAAGAAGCGGGGTACAGTTCGGAGAATGCTTTGTTAATCGGGGCAAAGGATGAGACTTTGCAGGCAGGATGTGAAGCGGGACTGGCGGTGGCGGCAATGAAAAACCCTGAATTTCCGGGACAATCCTATGAGGCGGCAGACATACTGATAGAGGGATTTGAAGAGGTGGATTTTTTCTTTTTGGAGAGAATTTATCAGAGGAAGCATGGAATCCCGTGGCGGGTTATTGAGACGGAACGGTGTTATTTACGGGAAATGACACTGGAGGATTTGGATGAACTCTATGAGATTTACGGAGAAGAGGGCATAGCAGATTACATAGAGCCTCTTTATGAGCGTCAGGAGGAAGAAATTTATACGAAAGCATATATTCAGAATATGTACGGATACTACGGATATGGAATGTGGCTGGTATTCGACCGTTTTACGGACAAGATGATTGGAAGGGCGGGGCTGAATAATCAGGAAATAGAGGGAGAAATTATATTGGAAATGGGATATCTGATAAGGAATGAATATCAGAATCAGGGTTATGCAATCGAGGTATGCAAAGCTATTTTGGATTATGCGGCAGAGGCTTTGGAATTTCCATGTGTCTATTGTCTGGTGGATTCTGAAAATGAGAAATCTATTTGTTTTCTCCGTAAAATGAAATTTGAAGCTGCGGGAGAAGTTTTTTTGCAGGGAAAAAAGATGAAAAGATATGTTTATTTTCTCTAAACATTGCTTTTTTGTCAGTTTTTGATTATAATTTATGATTATATATACTAGCACAAATAGGCTTGTCAGATGATGGATAAGGGATATTTGTGGAAGAGAAAATGAAAAGAAAAGTGGTGATTAGATGGCTGATATCAGAAGCAAAGAATTGGAAGAAATGGAAAAAGAAGTCTTTTCCCAGGATGTAAAGCTGAAAAGAATGGAAGAATTTGTCAGTCCTGAAAGCTTGTATCAGGAGTTGATTGCCAGCGTGAGAAAATATCATCCATCTACAGACATAACTCTGATTGAGAAAGCCTATGGCATTGCAAAGGATTTTCATGAGGGGCAGGTTCGTAAATCCGGGGAACCTTATATTATTCATCCCCTTTGTGTGGCAATTATTTTGGCAGAGCTGGAGCTGGATAAGGAGACCATTGTGGCTGGACTTCTCCATGATGTGGTGGAGGACACAGTTATGACAGAAGAGGAGATTGCCCGGGAGTTCAATCCCGATGTAGCTCTGTTGGTGGATGGAGTGACCAAGTTAGAACAGCTTTCCTATGATGCGGATAAGATAGAGAAGCAGGCGGAAAATCTCCGTAAAATGTTTTTGGCAATGGCAAATGATATTCGTGTCATTTTGATAAAACTGGCAGACCGGCTTCACAATATGCGTACGTTGAAGTATATGTCTCCGGAAAAACAGAAAGAAAAGGCAAGAGAGACGATGGACATCTATGCTCCCATTGCTCAAAGACTTGGTATTTCCAAGATTAAGATTGAGTTAGAGGACTTGTCTTTGAAATATTTGGAGCCGGAAGCATATTATGATTTGGTGGAGAAGATTGCTCTTCGGAAAAGTGTCAGAGACGAATATGTGCAGAAATTGGTGGAAGAAGTGCGTCACCACATTGAAAATGCGGGAATTCAGGCAGAGATTGACGGAAGAGCAAAGCATTTCTTCAGTATTTATAAAAAGATGGTAAACCAAGATAAAACCTTGGATCAGATATATGATTTGTTTGCCATCCGTATTATCGTGGAAGATGTGAAAGATTGTTATGCGGCGTTAGGTGTCATCCATGAAATGTATAAACCGATACCGGGACGATTTAAGGATTATATTGCCATGCCGAAACCGAATATGTACCAGTCCTTGCACACTACCTTGATTGGGCCGGATGGACAGCCTTTTGAGATACAGATTCGTACTTATGAAATGCATAGGACTTCGGAATATGGTATTGCCGCCCACTGGAAATACAAAGAGGCATCCAATGGCAATAATGTGGAAAATCAGGAAGAAGAGAAGTTAAGCTGGTTACGTCAGATTCTGGAATGGCAGAAGGATATGTCCGATAACCGGGAATTTATGAGCTTGTTAAAGAGTGATTTGGATTTGTTCTCTGATACGGTATTCTGTTTTACGCCGTCTGGAGATGTAAAGAATCTTCCGACAGGTTCCACACCGATTGACTTTGCTTATTCTATCCATTCCGCAGTGGGAAATAAAATGATTGGTGCCAAGGTCAACGGAAAGCTGGTAACCATTGATTACCGGATACAAAACGGAGACCGGATTGAGATTATTACCTCCCAGAATTCCCACGGACCAAGCCGTGACTGGTTAAATATTGTTAAGAGTACACAGGCGAAAAATAAAATCAACCAATGGTTCCGCAGCGAATTTAAGGAAGAGAATATTGCAAAAGGAAAAGAGCTGATAGCTCAATACTGTAAGATGAAAGGTATTGAGCTGGCGGATATTAACAAGCCGGAGTATCAGAGTAAGATTTTGAGAAAATACGGATTCCATGATTGGGATTCTGCCTTGGCAAGTGTAGGACACGGCGGTCTGAAAGAGGGCCAGGTCGTCAATAAGATGCTGGAAGAGTACAAAAAGGATCATGTGGTTCCGGTAACAGATAAAGATGTTTTAGAGAATGTGCAGGAATCCACGGCCAAAATGATTCAGCCGAAATCCAAGAGCGGTATTGTGGTAAAAGGCTTGTATGATGTGGCAGTCCACTTTTCCAAATGCTGCAGTCCGGTGCCGGGAGATGAAATTGTCGGTTTTGTTACCAGAGGAAGAGGTGTGTCCATTCACCGGACAGACTGTATCAATATTATGAATCTGTCGGATATAGACCGGGCAAGGCTTATTGATGCAGAATGGCAGCACGGTGCCAATGAGGGAAGTAACGGACTTTATCTGGCAGAGATTAAAATATTCGGAAACAACAGAACCGGTCTGTTGGTGGACATCACCCGAATCTTTACGGAACGGGGCATTGACATCAATGCCATCAATTCTAAAACCAGCAAACAGGGAATTGCAACCATAGCACTTTCCTTCAGCACAAAGGGTAAGACAGAGCTGTTAAGTCTGATTGATAAAATCAGACAGGTGGAAGGTGTTATTGATATAGAGAGAACAACAGGTTAGTAGAAGGAGAGAACATGGCAGAATTAGAGGTAAAGCATCTGGTGGTAGGGCCGGTTGCGACGAATTGTTATCTGGCAGAAAATATAGAAACGAAGGAAGCATTGATTGTAGACCCGGGAGATTGTGCGGAGCGGATTATCAGCCAGTTACAGCAGGACGGGGTAAAACCGGTGGCAATCCTTTTGACCCATGGGCATTTCGATCATGCCATGGCAGCCAAGGAACTGGCGGAGCATTATCAGATTCAGATTTATGCCCATGAGGAAGAAAAACGGACCCTTACAACACCGCGAATTAATCTTTCGGGGATGCTGGGCTACGAGGTCGCCTTTTATGCAGACAGATTTGTGAAAGACGGAGACATTTTAAGATTGGCAGGCTTTGAAATTCAAGTGCTTCATACACCGGGACATACGGTGGGAGGCGTGTGCTATTATCTGGAAAAAGAAAAGGTTCTTTTTTCCGGGGACACTTTGTTTTGCCAGTCAGTGGGAAGAACGGATTTCCCGGAGGGCAGTGCCTCTACTCTGATTCGTTCCATCAAAGAAAAACTGATGCCACTGCCGGATGATACGGTGGTTTATACCGGACATGAGGATATGACCAGAATCGGAATTGAGAGACAGTACAATCCGTTTCTGTAGAAAGAGATATATGATTACAGTAAGTTTAAACCAAGCAAATTTTGAATATGATATCCATTCTCTGGTAAAAGCTTTTTTCCCAAAAGAGGATGTAAAGGTTTTTGCCGATGCAGAAAAGATTGCAGAGTTGGAACAGGAAGAAGCTCCGTTATTTCATATGGAGGTTCTTTTTGACGAAGAGGAACAAATCGTTAAGATGGACATGGAAGGTGGAAAAAGACCTATGTCTGCCCGGTGTCCCGTGGATTTTTCAGACCGTACGGAGACCAAAAACCGGCTGAAACGAGCCATGTATCAGATGTTATCAGAGTATACCGGACAGACGTTGCCATGGGGAACCTTAACGGGTATCCGTCCAACAAAGATTCCTATGGGAATGTTGGAAGAGGGAAAAACAGAGACAGAAATCCGGCAATACATGGAACAAACCTATAATTGCAGCAGGGAGAAGACAGACCTCAGCATTGAGATTGCCAAACGGGAACTGAATCTTTTGAAGCAATTGGACTATGAAAAGGGATACAGTCTCTATGTGGGGATTCCGTTCTGTCCAAGCACCTGCCTTTATTGTTCCTTTACTTCTTATCCTTTGACCCGCTGGGAAAAAGAGGTGGATCACTATCTGGATGCTTTGGAAAAAGAGATTGCTTTTACCGCAGAGAGCTTTAAGGAAAAACACTTAAACACCATTTATATCGGAGGGGGAACCCCAACCACGCTGTCACCGCAGCAGTTGGATAGATTAATTGGAAAAATAAAATCTAGTTTTGATTTATCCCATCTGTTGGAATTTACGGTGGAGGCGGGAAGACCGGACAGTATTACCCGGGAAAAACTGGAAGTGTTGAGGAAACATGATATATCCAGAATTTCCATCAATCCTCAGACCATGAAGCAGGAGACCTTAGACATCATCGGCAGACACCATACGGTGGAGCAGACCATAGACAGCTACAAGCTGGCGAGAGAGCTGGGCTTTGACAATATCAATATGGATTTGATTATGGGACTGCCCCAGGAAACACTGGAGGATGTGCGAAGGACCATGGAGATATTAAAGGAATTGGAGCCGGACAATATCACAGTACATTCCCTTGCCATCAAGCGGGCGGCACGGCTGAATATGTTCAAAGAGGATTATAAAGACCTAAAAATGGAAAATACATGGGAAAACATAGCCTTGACTGCAGAGTATTGCAGGGATATGGGGCTGGAACCTTACTACCTGTACCGGCAGAAAAATATGGCAGGTAATTTTGAAAATGTAGGCTATGCAAAACCGGGAAAAGCCGGAATCTACAACATTCTTATCATGGAGGAAAAACAGACCATTATGGCACTGGGAGCAGGAGCCACCACTAAGTTTGTCTTTGACCATGCAACCCGGATGGAGCGGGTGGAGAATGTAAAAGACGTTGCCAACTATTTGTCGAGAATCGATGAAATGATTGATAGAAAAAGGAAGAAGATGGAGGAATTACAATGGCATTAAAAAAGAAGCCGGTAACCGGTATGAAAGATATTCTCCCGCAGGAGATGCAGATTCGTGACTATGTCATCAGCGTCATCAAGGAGACCTATGGAAAGTTCGGATTTACTTCCATAGAGACACCGTGTATGGAAGATATCGGAAATCTGAGCAATAAGCAGGGCGGCGAGAATGAAAAACTGATTTTTAAGGTATTGAAACGAGGAGAAAAGCTGAATCTGGAGACGGCAAAGACGGATTCCGATGTGGTGGATATGGGATTACGCTATGATTTGACCGTACCTTTGGTACGTTATTATTCCAACAATGCAAATCAGCTTCCGGCACCTTTTAAGGCATTGCAGATGGGAAATGTATGGCGGGCAGACCGTCCACAGAGAGGACGTTACCGTCAGTTCATGCAGTGTGACATTGATATTTTGGGAGAGCCAAGCAATCTGGCAGAGATTGAGCTGATTCTGGCAACCACAACCACATTGGGAAAACTGGGATTTAAGAATTTCCAGATTCGTATCAATGAGCGAAGAATCTTAAAGGCAATGGCAGCCTACAGCGGATTTGCCGAAGAGGATTACGATACTGTATTTATCATTTTGGACAAAATGGATAAAATCGGTCTGGACGGTGTGGCAGAGGAATTGGAAAAAGAAGGATATGCCAAAGAGTCTGTGGAAAAATATCTGGGCTTGTTCAAGGGAATGGAAACAGCAGAAAACGGACTGGCGTATCTGGCAGAAACCTTAAAGGATGTGTTAGAGGAAGAGGTTTCCCAGAGCCTGACAGAGATTATTTCCAGCGTAGAGGCAGTAAAAGAAGCAGATTTTGAGATGGTATTTGACCCGACTCTGGTAAGAGGAATGTCCTATTATACAGGAACTATTTTTGAGATTGCCATACCGGAATTCGGCGGAAGCTGCGGCGGTGGCGGACGTTACGATAAAATGGTAGGTAAGTTTACGGGAAATGATGTTCCGGCGTGCGGATTTTCCATTGGATTTGAGCGAATTGTTCTGTTATTGTTAGAGAACGGATTCCAGATACCGACACAGCCGAAAAAGAAGGCATATCTGATAGAAAAGGGATATTCCCAAGAGAAACTCTGCCAGGTAATGAAGCAGGCACAGGAGGAGAGAAAGGCGGGACAGCAGGTGCTGGTAAGCCGTATGAATAAAAATAAAAAATTTCAGAAGGAGCAGTTAAAGAACGAGGGCTACGAAGAGATTGTAGAGTTTTTTAACCGCTAAGGGAAAGTCAGGAGGAATTTGAAAATGGCAGAATCTATGAAAGGACTGCATAGAACCCACAGATGTACGGAGGTGTCAGGTCAGAATATTGGCGAAACTGTTACCGTCATGGGCTGGGTACAGAAAAGAAGAAATCTGGGAAGTTTGATTTTTGTGGATTTAAGGGACAGAAGCGGAATTTTGCAAATTGTCTTTGACGAGCCGCAGGTGGGAAGCGAAGGCTTTGAAAAGGCGGGAAGCCTAAGAAGTGAGTTTGTAATTGCAGTAACTGGTAAGGTGCAGAAGAGAAGTGCGGCAGTAAACGAGAATTTAAAGACGGGAGATATCGAAATTATAGCAGAGGATATCCGGGTGTTGTCCGAGGCAGAGACACCGCCTTTCCCAATTGAAGAAAATTGCCAGACCAAGGAAGAGGTGCGGTTGAAATATCGTTATCTGGATTTGAGAAGACCGGATTTACAGAGAAATCTGATGATGAAGAGCAAGGTATCCATGCTGCTTCGCAATTTTATGGAAAAAGAAGGATTTTTGGAGATAGAGACACCAATTTTGATGAAATCCACACCGGAGGGAGCCAGAGATTATCTGGTGCCAAGCCGTGTGCATCACGGATGCTTCTATGCACTTCCACAGTCTCCGCAGCTTTATAAACAGTTGTTGATGTGTTCCGGTTACGACCGTTATTTCCAGATTGCCAGATGTTTCAGGGATGAGGATTTAAGAGCAGACAGACAGCCGGAGTTTACACAGGCGGATATGGAGCTGTCCTTCGTAGATGTGGATGATGTCATTGATGTAAATGAGCGTTTACTGGCTTATGTGTTTAAGGAGGCCATCGGCGTGGAGGTGCCGCTGCCGATTCCGAGAATGACATGGCAGGAGGCAATGGACCGTTTCGGTTCCGATAAGCCGGATACCCGTTTTGGAATGGAACTTGTGAATGTGTCGGATGTTGTGGCAGGCTGTGGCTTTGGGGTCTTTACCGGAGCTTTGGAAAACGGCGGTTCTGTCCGTGGTATCAACGCCAAGGGTCAGGGCAGCATGCCGAGAAAGAAAATAGATAAGCTGGTGGAATTTGCAAAAGGCTACGGAGCAAAGGGATTGGCATATATGGCAATCAATGAAGATGGAACCTACAAATCTTCCTTTGCAAAATTCATGACGGAAGAAGAATTGCAGGCATTGGCAGAAAAGATGCAGGGTGAACCGGGAGATTTACTGCTTTTTGCCGCAGATAAGAATAAAGTAGTATGGGATGTGCTGGGAGCACTTCGTTTGGAGCTGGCACGCCAGATGGAATTGTTGGATAAGAATCAGTATAACTTCCTGTGGGTAACGGAATTCCCATTGTTGGAGTGGTCTGAGGAAGAAAACCGTTTTATGGCAATGCACCATCCGTTTACCATGCCGATGGAGGAAGATTGGGATAAGATTGATTCCGACCCGGGTGCAGTTCGTGCCAAAGCCTATGATATTGTACTGAACGGAACTGAGCTGGGCGGAGGTTCTGTCCGTATCCATCAGAATGATATTCAGGAAAAAATGTTAGAGGTGCTGGGCTTCACCAATGAGCAGGCACATGAACAGTTTGGATTCCTGCTGAATGCATTCAAATACGGAGTACCTCCTCATGCAGGACTTGCCTATGGACTGGATCGTATGGTAATGCTGATGATGCAGTGTGATTCCATCCGTGATGTCATTGCCTTCCCGAAGGTAAAAGATGCTTCCTGTCTGATGTCCAATGCACCGGATGTGGTGGATATAAAACAGTTGGAAGAACTGGGAATTGAAATCACAGAGGAAGAGGAATAGAAGAAAAACGAATATAATCAAAGGGACTGTGACAGAAAGTTTTTTTGTCACAGTCCCTTGTATTGTTTTATATGTATTTACAGATTTCACATTAACCGTGGAAAGAATTATTATCCCGAGTCTGAAAGACACCTTTTACATGAAAAGAGTTGTGAATCGGATTCGGCTGGCTTAACTGATAAAACATCTGTTGGATGGCTAAATCCACGATACGTTTTACCGGTCTGGTAACGGTATCCAGAGAGGATGCCAGAAAAGAATTAAATCCTTCGGTAGAGAAGCCGGTCAGCAAAAGTGAAGTATCGTGAGAATGATTGTAGTTGTACAGATACGGTGCCAAGCACTCCGTAACCTCAACGGAGGAGGCTAAGAATCCGGTACAGCCTTTCTGTACCACTTTTTCGATTAGATTTTCCAGATAATCTCCTTCGGTATCGGTACATTCAAAAATCCAATCCTCACGAAATCCCTCCGGCATGGTATCCATGGCTGTCTGATAGGCACGGATAATCTCCCGGTTGGTGGAAAACTGAATATTTCGACAGATTAAGGCAACCTTTGGATGACCGGAATGTATCATGGAAAGGATTGCCTGAAAGGTGGCAGAGTAATCGTTTTCCAGAATTGCCGTCTGTTGGCAGTCGGAAGGTGCCCGATGCAAAAATATGGTAGGAACGGAAGCTGGAACAGCATCTGCCAGTTCCTTGTAGTCCTTGGAATCGGACAGAATAAAAATGCCATCAGTGGTTTTTCCAAAGGTTTCTAAATAAAATCGTTCTTTTTCAATAGAATGGTTGGTGAGGCCGATTAAAAGCTGGTAGTCACGCTGAGACAGCTTTTCCTCAAAAAGGTTCATTAAAGCCGTGGTAAAGCTGTTTTTTGCATTGGACAAAATAAGCCCGATGGTATGTGTTGAAGTTTCAGGTATCATAGAATCACCGCCTTTTCTAGTAGTTGTTTCATGATATCATATGCTCTGCAGTGCACACTCGGGAGCCGTTTGCTCCCTCGTTCGCGGGCTTCGCCCTATGTCGCCATCCACAGACAACCTCGTCTGCGAGCAGGCGGTTTGTCTCTGTCTGCCGACGCACTGCTCATTGCCTTTGCGTACATTATATCATGAAGTGGAAGGAAAAGGAAAACAAAAAGAAAATTATCACAAAATATTTACATTTTCCACAAAAACAGGTATGATGAATCCATTCTTATTTTTCTGTTCCAAATAGACACTAATCCCTCCGGGCAAGGAGGAGTATTGAAGGTCATATTTTGGAGTCCTTTCCCTAATAAAGCAGCAGAACAGAATATACAGAGAGTGGCTGAAAGCTGTCGCAGGGAATTTGGAATTCAAGTGCGTGTTCTGCACAATTACAAAAAGGCATTGTTGCGGTTGAATCCACATCTGGAGGCGAGATGGGACATGGTTTTTATTGATTGTGGAAGCAATTGGGATTACTGTGTAGAAGGACTTTTGAGAAAAGGGGAGACCGCAGTCATAAATCTGCCTCGGGAAGAAAACCTGCTGACGGAATATTTTCTGACCCATCATACAATTCCCGGAAACATCTTATATCTGTTCAACAGTTCTCATCAATACCCAAAAGTCAACAAAAGAAAATTGGAGAAAATTTACCGTTTGCAAAAGGAGAATGTTGCTGTCCTCAGTATTCCGGTACAGGAAACAGGGACGGACAGATTATCTCACGGGAGAAACCTGTGGGAGGAAAGCGGAAGAGAAGCCGCTTGGAAACTCCTAAAAATGAATTGCTTTTTTTGAAGAGATACGTTATATTATTGCATAAGCAAAGGAGAGTGATTTTTTGGATTCAGGCGAGGCGATACGGCTGATAAGTCTGGTAATCTTATTGATGCTGTCGGCATTCTTTTCGTCGGCGGAAACGGCACTTACCACCGTAAGCAGAATAAGGATGAGAACTCTGTGTGAGGAAGGCAACAAGCGGGCAGCCACTGTGCTGAAGATAACGGATGATTCCGGTAAGATGCTGAGTGCCATTTTGATTGGAAATAATATTGTAAATATTTCGGCATCCTCCATTGCCACTACTTTAGCCATTGAAGTATTAGGCAGTAAGGGAGCGGGAATTGCCACGGGAGTTCTGACCTTGTTGATACTGGTATTTGGAGAAATTTCTCCGAAGACTCTGGCAACCCTTCATGCGGATAAATTGGCACTGGCATATGCAAATGTCATCTATTGGCTGATGAAGATTCTGACGCCGGTTATCTTTTTGGTAAATCAGATTGCAATGGTGTTTTTACGGATATTGCGGGTAGACCCCAATGCCAGTCAGAATCTGATGACAGAGGAAGAACTCAGAACTATTGTGGACGTATCCCATGAGACCGGTGTCATTGAGACGGAAGAAAAGGAGATGATTAATAATCTCTTTGATTTTGGCGATGCACAGGCAAAAGAAGTTATGGTACCGAGAATAGATATGACATTTGCACCTTTGGATGCTACCTATGAAGAGGTACTGGAGATTTTCCGCAAGGATAAATTCACAAGACTTCCGGTGTATGAGGATACGACCGATAATGTAATTGGTATTCTCAATATGAAAGATTTATTGCTCTGTGAGGACAAGGAGGCTTTTCATATCAAAGATGTGTTGAGAAAGCCTTATTATACCTATGAGCATAAAAATACAGCGGAGCTGTTTATGGATATGAGAAGCTCATCTATCAGTGTGGCCATTGTATTGGATGAATACGGTGCAACGGCAGGCTTGATTACATTGGAAGATTTGCTGGAGGAAATCGTAGGAGAGATTCGAGATGAGTATGACGGAGACGAGGAGGACCCTATTGTATGGCTGGGAGACCGGGAATACGAGGTGCTGGGTTCCCAGAATCTGGAAGACCTATGCGAAGAACTGGGATTGGATTTTGAGTCGGAGGATTATGATTCCATCGGTGGATATCTGATTGAGTTGTTGGATCATTTTCCAAAACCGGGCGAGAGTGTAGTGACAGAAGACGGTGTGAAGCTGATTGTAGAATCCATGGATAAGAAAAGAGTGGAGAAGATTCGTATGATTCTTCCGGAGCCGGAGGAAAAGGAAGAGGCGTAAAGAAAGCGTAAAGGTTTTTAGAATTCATTGACCGCAGGAATGGGTTCTGATATCCTAATTTTAATAAAAGGGAGTAGTTGGCACTCTGGGACAGGGTGTTTACGAAGCCGTCATTACGATGCAGACAAGGCATCCGGTTCGTAACGAAGCAGCGAGACTTTTGTTGTAAGAAATTACAGCAGGAGTCTCTTTTTTCGTATAGGGGAATTGCTGTATACGGAAAAGATTAAGAGAGACTCCGCTGAAACATTTCGAAAGGAAAGTTTATAGGAAATGGAGGAATTTATGGAAAAAATGTATCAAAAAACCGGTTCAGAAGTCTTGGAAGAAATGGAAAGCCGGTTGGAAGGACTGCATCCGGTGGAAGTGCAAAAGCGTCAGCAGCAGTATGGAAAAAATGAATTGCCGGAGGGAAAGAAAAAACCGGTTCCCTTGATTTTTTTAGGACAGTTCGCAGATGTACTGGTATTGATTCTGATTGCTGCAGCGGTAATTTCCGCAGTGTTGGGAGATTTGGAAAGCTGCATTGTCATTGTGGCGGTCATTACCATGAATGCAGTACTGGGAACGGTACAACAGATAAAGGCGGAGCACTCGCTGGAAAGTTTAAAGGAATTGGCAATGCCCCAGGTAAAGGTGTTTCGGGAGGGAGTGCTCTGTCAGATATCCAATTCCGAGATTGTTCCGGGAGACATTGTCTGTATTGAGGCGGGGGATTCCATCGGAGCAGACGGAAGGCTTCTGGAAAATGCAGGACTAAAAATCAATGAAAGTGCATTGACGGGAGAGAGTATCTGTATTGAGAAACAGACAGAGGCATTGAAAAGTGAAGCAGTGTTGGGAGACCAGAACAACATGGTATTCTCCGGCAGTTTTGTGGTGGGGGGAAGAGGAAAGTATGTGGTTACCAAAACCGGTCTGGATACGGAAGTGGGTAAGATAGCCCGGCTTTTGAACACGACCAAAGAAAAACGTACCCCTTTGCAGGTCAGCATGGACAATTTCGGAAAGTATTTATCCGTGGGGATTCTGATTATCTGTGGGTTAATTTTCGGTATGAGTGTTTTACGGGGGGAGACCATCTTAGAGGCATTTATCTTTGCCATTGCCTTGGCGGTGGCGGCAATCCCGGAGGCTTTGAGCTCCATTGTTACCATCGTGCTGGCATTTGGAACCAGAAAAATGGTGAAGGAACAGGCGATTGTGCGAAAATTGCAGGCGGTGGAAGGTTTGGGAAGTGTTTCGGTTATCTGTTCCGATAAGACCGGAACACTGACACAGAATAAAATGACCGTAAAAGAAGTTTTTGCCGATATGGAAAGTCAAAAAGAGGAAGTGTGGAATTGCAGCGGAAAAATCGAAAGAAAGCTGTTGTTTGCAGGAATTATTTGTAACGATGCCTGCAATGATGGTGGGAAAGAGATAGGTGATCCCACGGAACTGGCACTGCTGTATTTTTCGGATAGACATGGAATCTCATCGGAAGAGGTTAAGAAGGAGTACCCCAGAATCGGAGAGCTGCCTTTTGATTCTGACCGGAAGCTGATGTCGGTGGCATATGAGATACGGGACAAAAAGTACATGGTTACCAAAGGTGCAGTGGATGAGCTGTTGCGAAGGGTGGACAAAATAGAAACCAGTGATGGAATCCATCCCATTACGGAGGAAGACCGCAAATTGATTCTGCATACCAACGAACATTTTTCCCAAAAGGGATTGCGGGTCCTTGCCTTTGCCACAAAGCCGATTCAGAATCCGACACTGTGCATGGCGGATGAAAACAAGCTGACTTATCTGGGAATGGTGGCAATGATTGACCCGCCAAGAGAAGAGGCAAAAGAGGCGGTGGAAAAATGCTTACAGGCAGGGATACAGCCGGTTATGATTACCGGAGATCATAAGATTACAGCTATGGCAATCGCAGAAGAGCTTGGAATCCTTCGGGAGGGATACGAAGCCTTAGAGGGAAGAGAATTGGAGAAAATGAGTGACCGGGAGCTGGCAGAGAAGGTGGAGAATATTGCGGTTTATGCAAGGGTTTCGCCGGAACATAAGATACGTATTGTGCGGGCATGGCAGGAAAAGGGAAACATCGTGTCCATGACAGGTGACGGTGTCAACGATGCTCCGGCATTAAAACAGGCGGATATCGGAGTGGCAATGGGAATTACCGGAACCGAGGTGGCAAAAGATGCTGCGGCGATGATTTTGATGGACGATAATTTCCGCACCATCGTAAAAGCGGTGGAGACAGGAAGGAATATTTACCGGAATATTAAGAAATCCATCCGTTTTCTGTTATCGGGAAATATGGCAGGAATTTTGACTGTCCTGTATGCAGCTATTGCAAATCTGCCCACTCCGTATATCCCGGTGCAGTTGTTGTTTATCAATCTGATGACAGACAGTCTTCCGGCAATCGCTCTGGGACTGGATACGCACTCGGCAGAAGTGATGAAGGAAAAACCACGTCCCAGAGAAGAAGGGATACTGACCAGAGAATTTCTGCGGGGAATCCTGATAGAAGGAGCGGTTATCGGTGTCAATACCATGATAGCTTTCTATGTAGGACTTCGGATGAATCGTGATATGGCGTGTACCATGGCATTTTCCACACTGTGTCTTTCACGGTTAGTACATGGATTTAATTCAAAATCAGATAAATGTATTTTGTTTCGCAGGGAAATGTGGAATAACCGGTATCTCAATCTGGCATTCGTAGCAGGTTTTGCAATTTTAAATCTGGTACTTTTTGCCCCGGGACTTAGCAGCCTTTTCGGCGTGGAGTACATGAACAGCTTTTATTTGGCAGTCATTTATGGATGTTCCGTCTTGAATCTCTTTGAGATACAATTTATCAAGTTTATAGCAGACAAAATCAGGAAAAGATAGTAGAATGAAGATGTTACCGGAAACTCCCGCAAAAAAGGAGAAATACATGAAAAAAGAAACCAGAAAAATACTAGTAGCCTTGGGATTAATCAGCTTTACCGTAATCCTGTTGGCGGTAGCATTGAATTTTGGAAGCGTATACCATGCAGTGGCAGGATTCTTGTCGGTATTTATGCCCTTTTTCGTTGGTATTGCCATTGCATTTTTTCTGAATGTACCAATGAGATTTATGGAAAATAAAGTGCTGCGAAGTCCTAAGTTAAAAAAATCCAAAAGACCTCTGGCTATAGTACTGACACTGGTATTGGTGTTTGGGATTATCAGTGCAGTATTAGCTTTGATTGTACCGCAGTTGACCAAGACCGTCAGCAGTATTGTGCAGGCAGTTCCGCAAGCGATGCAGAATATGAATGATTATCAGGCAGAGCTTTCTGAGAAATATCCCCAGTTTGCAGACACCATCGGGAAGGTAAATCTCAGCAGTGAACGTATTGTCAATGAGGTGCTGGGGTTTGTAAATGAAAAGATGCAGCAGTCCGGCGGAGCGGCAATGCAGACGGTTACGGGAACTCTTGGAGGAATGCTGAATTTCTTTATCGGATTGATTTTTGCCATTTATATTCTATCCCAAAAGGAAAAGCTGAAGCAGCAGACCAGACATGTGCTGGATGCCTATTTAAAACCGGATATTTCACAAAATATCTGGAAAACCGGAAAACTGGCCAGTGTTACTTTTCAGAATTTTATATCGGGACAGTGTTTAGAAGCATGTATTCTGGGAAGTTTGTTTTTTATAGCCATGATGATTTTCCGCATGCCTTATGCATTGTTGATAAGTGTTTTGATTGCAGTAACTGCATTGATTCCCATTTGGGGAGCTTTTATCGGATGTTTTATCGGCTGTCTTTTAATTGCTGTGGTGAATCCGATGCAGGCTCTGGGATTTTTGATTATGTTTTTAATTATACAGCAGATTGAGGGAAATTTGATTTATCCTCATGTGGTGGGCGGTTCCATCGGTCTGCCATCCATCTGGGTGCTGCTGGCAGTAACCGTAGGTGGAAAACTGTATGGAATTGTGGGAATGATATTCTTCATCCCACTGTGTTCGGTGCTGTACGCCTTGTTAAAGGAAAATGTCAGATTTCGTTTGAAACAGAAATCTGTAGTTAGAGAGGAGCAGGAATGAGAAAAACAAAGATTGTATGTACATTAGGTCCATCCACGGACAAAGAAGGAATATTGGAACAGTTGATTTTAGAGGGAATGAATGTTGCCAGATTTAATTTTTCCCATGGATCTCATGAAGAGCAGGGAGGAAGAATGGAACAGCTTCGTAAGCTGAGAGAGAAATGTCAGAAGCCGGTGGCGGCACTGTTAGATACCAAGGGACCGGAAATCCGTCTGAAAAATTTTAAGGAAGGAAAGGTCTTTTTGGAGGAAGGGCAACAGTTTATCCTTACCGGAAGAGAGGTGGAAGGAGATGCTTCGCAGGTTACCATCACTTACCCGCAGCTGGCACAGGACGTTCAGGTGGGAACAAAGATTCTGATTGATGACGGACTGGTGGGAATGAAGGTGGAGGAGATTCGGGAGCAGGATATTATCTGCCGGGTGCTGAACCACGGAGCTATATCCAACCACAAAGGAATTAATGTGCCGGGAATCCATCTGGCTATGCCTTATATGAGCGAAAAAGACAGAAAGGATATTCTCTTTGGCATAGAGCAGGAGATGGATTTTGTAGCGGCATCCTTTACCCGTTCCGCAGAGGATGTATTGGAAATCCGAAAGCTTTTGGATGAGAACGGCGGAGAAAAAATAAATATTATTGCCAAGATTGAAAACGGTGAAGGTGTGGAAAATATCGATGCCATTATTGAAGCGGCAGACGGTATTATGATTGCCAGAGGCGACATGGGTGTAGAAATACCGGGAGAAGAGGTTCCGGTTATCCAGAAAATGATTATCCGCAAGGTTTATGAGGCGGGAAAACAGGTAATTACAGCCACACAGATGTTGGATTCCATGATGAAGAATCCCAGACCTACCAGAGCGGAAACCACAGATGTTGCCAATGCCATCTATGACGGTACCAGTGCCATTATGCTTTCCGGGGAAACTGCCGCAGGGGAATATCCCATTGAGGCACTTAGAACCATGGTTCGGATTGCCAATCGCACGGAGAGGGATATTGATTACAAAAAACGTTTCTTCCAATATGAGAGACAGGCAAACCCGGATGTGACAGATGCCATTTCCCATGCCACCTGTACCACGGCATATGATTTGAATGCAAAAGCCATTGTGACGGTTACAAAATCTGGAAGAACCGCCAGAGAGATTTCCAGATATCGTCCGGACTGTGATATTATCGGATGTACCATGGAAGAGAGGGTCAGCCGCCAGATTAATATGTCATGGGGCGTGACGCCATTGGTAATACCAGAGGAGAAGGACACCTTTGAGCTGTTTGCCCATTCGGTAGAGGAGGCAAAGAAAAGAGGCTATTTAGATAGCGGAGACACAGTGGTTATTACTTCTGGAGTTCCTATCGGAACCTCGGGAACCACAAATATGATAAAGGTGGATACGGTGGATTAAGACACCGAACCATATTGTTTGCGATAGACGCTTGGGGTAACACCGAAGCGTCTTTTAAATATCCGGTTAAAATAAGAAACATTGTCAATTCCGATTTCTGATGCAATGGTAATAACAGGGGTATCAGAGGTCAAAAGCCGCCGGGATGCCATAGTCAGTCGGTATTCATTCAGATAAGAGGTAAAGGAAATCCCCATAGTCTGTTTGAAAAATTTCATGAAATGGGAGGAACTGAAACCGGTTTCGTCGGCAATCTGTTCAATGGTTATTTTTTCGGCATAATGCTGTTCCACGTATTTTAAGATGAATTTTATCTTATCAAAAGAGGCATAATCTTTGTGAGAAACTCTCTTTTGGGTGAAGTGGGTAAAAAGGAGATAGAACATTTGTAAAAGCTGGCTTTTTAAAAAGAGCTGGTATCCATTGGGCATAGTGGTGCAGATTTCATCGGCCCGATCCAGACAGTCTGCTACCTCGCGGTAATGAGGTAGGTCGGGAGTCAGGTGGGTACACAGGGAAACTCTGCCGTCCGACAACGGCAGTAAAAAATCCGTGGAGCAGATATCAGGATTTTTAGACAGCAGAATATCCATATGAAAAATAATATTTTCATATTCCATACGTGTATCCTCATGCTGAGCAATGGAGTGGAGCTGTCCGGGACAGACTAAAATCACACTTCCGGCATGGACATGATATTCCTGCAAATCCACGGTAATAATACCTTCGCCCCGTTTGATATAAATGATTTCAGTCTCGTCATGCCAGTGAAGGGGCACATGAGAAAAATCCAAAGGGATGGTACACAGGTAGGTGTTGTATGCAAAATGACTTCCGGTATGGGACTTGGTTTCGTGATAGTCTTCATACATCAAAGTATTCATAAAAGACCTCCGTTCTTAAATATGATAGTATTGTACTATAAATGAGTGGTATTTTACAAGAAAAAGAGGGAAATGTGCAATTATAATGAATCTATCGGAAATGAAAAATGCAAGCTGATGAATGGAGGAAACAGACATGACATTGCAGGAAACTGTAACAAAAAAATATCAGAAAAATATATCACAGTGTTCCGATGAGGAACTGTATATTGCTCTGCTGGAAATGACAAAGCAGATGGCAGAAGAAAAAGAACAGAATACAGGTAAGAAAAAATTATACTATATATCGGCGGAATTTTTGATTGGAAAGCTGCTGTCCAATAACCTAATAAATTTAGGTATCTATGGAGATGTAAAAAAAGAATTGGAAGCAGAGGGAAAGAGCCTTTCTAAAATTGAAGAGATAGAGCCGGAACCATCTTTGGGAAACGGAGGACTGGGAAGACTGGCAGCATGTTTTCTGGACTCTATTGCCACTTTAGGTCTGCCGGGAGATGGAATCGGTCTGAATTATCACTACGGACTGTTTCGCCAGAACTTTGAACACAACAGTCAGAAGGAACTTCCGAATCCGTGGATAGAAAATGAGAGCTGGCTGACAAAGACAGATAAAACCTACGAGGTATTGTTCGGAGGTTTTACGGTAACTTCCAGACTTTATGATATCGATGTGGTGGGATACGGAAACCGTACCAACAAGCTTCATCTGTTTGATATTGAAACTGTGGATGAATCCATCGTGGGTGCAGGCATTGAATTTAACAAGGAAGATATCAAAAAGAATCTGACTCTGTTCCTATACCCGGATGACAGCGACGATGCAGGAAGATTGCTACGTGTGTATCAGCAGTATTTCATGGTCAGCAACGGAGCAAAGCTGATTTTGGAGGAAGCAAAGGAGCGGGGCAGCAATCTGAGAGATTTGGCAGATTATGTGGTTATTCAGATTAATGATACCCATCCGACCATGGTAATCCCGGAACTGATTCGTCTTTTGATGGAGGAAGGAATTGCCATGCAGGAGGCAATCACCATTGTGCGGAATACCTGTGCTTATACCAATCACACTATTTTAGCAGAGGCATTGGAAAAATGGCCGATGTGGTATCTGGAAAAAGCGGTGCCGCAGCTTATGCCGATTATCCGGGAGCTGGATAATCAAGTGAGAAAAGAGATTACAGACGAAAGCACCTATATTATCAAAGACAATCTGGTGCATATGGCACACATGGATATTCACTATGGCTTCAGTGTAAACGGAGTTGCCCACCTGCACACAGAGATATTGAAAAAGGATGAGTTGAATCATTTCTATAAATTATATCCGGGAAAATTCAACAACAAGACCAACGGAATCACCTTCCGCCGCTGGTTGCTCCATGCCAACCCGGAATTGACGGCATGGATTGAGGGACTGATAGGAGATGGCTTCAAAAAAGATGCCATGGAACTGGAAAAACTGGGAGATTTTGCAGAGGATACCCAAGCTTTAAACAGTCTTTTGGAAGTGAAGAAGGCAGGAAAAAGACGTTTGAAAGAATATCTGAAAACCACCCAGAATATCGAGTTGGATGAAAATTCTATTTTTGATATCCAGATTAAGCGTCTCCATGAATACAAACGCCAGCAGATGAATGCCCTGTATGTGATTTACAAATATTTTGACATCAAAGCAGGAAACAGACCTACAACGCCGATTACGGTTATTTTCGGAGCTAAGGCAGCACCGGCATATATCATCGCAAAGGACATTATCCATCTGATTCTTTGCTTGCAGGAGTTTATTGCAAAGGACCCGGAGGTGTCACCATACCTGAAAGTAGTAATGGTGGAAAATTATAATGTGACGGCAGCCGAAAAGCTGATTCCGGCATGTGACATCGACGAGCAGATTTCCCTGGCATCCAAGGAAGCCTCCGGTACGGGAAATATGAAATTTATGCTAAACGGAGCCGTAACCATCGGAACTATGGACGGAGCCAATGTGGAGATTGCTGAGTTGGTGGGAGAAGAGAATATTTATGTCTTCGGAGAATCCTCAGAGACAGTAATCGAGCATTACAAAAATGCAGACTATGTTTCCAAAGATTTCTATGATAGGGATGAGGATATCAAAAAAGCAGTGGATTTTATTGTCAGCGATGAATTAAAAGCTCTCGGAAATGCACAGAGTCTGGAACGGCTGCACCATGAGTTAATCAGCAAAGACTGGTTTATGACCCTGCTGGATTGGAGAAGTTATATGCAGACCAAGGAGAAAATGCTTCGGGATTATGAGGACCGTACCGCATGGGCGAAAAAAATGCTGGTAAATATCAGCAAGGCAGGATTTTTCTCCTCCGATAGAACCATCGCACAATATAATGAGGACATCTGGAAATTGAACTGATTATCTGCTATACTAATTGCCAGACAGAACAAAAAGAAGCGGAGAAGCAAATGAAAATAAAAAAATATATAACAATTACGGCAATTAGTATCATGGTATGCCTGTCTCTGTGGGGCTGTAAGAGCAAAGACCGGGAGAATCAGGAAGCCTATCGAAAAATCGGAATCAACAGCATGGTGGAGGGAGATTATGAAAAAGCCATCGAATCTTTTCAGAAAGCATTAGATATTTCCATGGGAAAAATCGGAGTGGAGGAACTGGACATCTGCTATTACAAAGCGGCGGCACAGTATGCCAACGGAGACTATGAGGATGCCCTTGACACCTATACGGCATTGATTAAATATGACAAGAAAAATGCAAATGCCTACTTCCTTAGAGGTAGTGTTTATCTGAATACCAATCAAGGCAAAAAAGCCTTAAAGGATTATGAAAAAGCGGTGGAAGTAGATTCCGGAAACTATGAGATGTATGAGGGAATCTATCAAAATCTGAAAAACAGCGGACAGGAAGAGGAGGCTGTAAAATATCTGGAAAAGGCTCTGGACATCAAGCCGAAGGAAGGAGCAGATTATGCACAGCGGGGACACATCTATTATCTGATGGAAGACTATGACAATGCCAAGAAGAATCTGGACAAAGCCATTGATAAGAATGACAAGACAGCCCTGCTTTATCTGGCGGAGGTTTACAATGCTTTGGGACAGGTGGAAAATGCACAGGCACTACTAGAGAATTATGTTAAGGACAATGCCGGAGACAGTGAAGCGTTAAACACCTTGGGAATGATGCAGCTCAATGACGGGAACTATGAGGATGCATTAAAATATTTTGAACTGGGTTTAAAAGTCAAAAATGCACCAAACCGACAGGAGTTGTTGAAAAACCAGATTGCAGCCTATGAATATATGGGAGATTTTGAATCTGCGAAAGAAAAGATGAAGAGCTATCTCAAGGAGTATCCGAATGATGAGAGTGCCCTTCGGGAGGAAACTTTCTTAAAGACAAGATAGGAGAAAAAGATGGCTTTATATGAAATAGAAGATGCTCTGGAACGGGTATTGCTGATAGGAGTCTCGGAACAGGACGGGGACGATGCAGAGGATTCCTTAGAAGAACTGGCAGAGCTGGTGCATACTGCAGGAGCCCAAGTGGTGGGAACCCTGATTCAGAAAAGGGAGCGGATTCATCCGGGAACCTATGTGGGAACCGGAAAGGTGGCAGAGATTGCAGAACTTTTGAGAACCACGGGAGCTACCGGAATCGTCTGTGACGATGAACTGACTCCGGCACAGCTTAAAAATCTGGAAAATATGTTAGATACAAAAATCATGGACAGAACCTTGATTATTTTGGATATTTTTGCGGCAAGGGCAACCACCAGCGAGGGGAAAATACAGGTGGAACTGGCCCAACTGAAATACCGCTTGAGCCGTCTAAGCGGATTGGGACGTTCCCTGTCCCGACTGGGAGGAGGAATCGGAACCAGAGGTCCCGGAGAGAAGAAATTGGAGATGGACCGCCGATTGATTAACAGCCGTGTGGCACAGTTAAATCGGGAACTAAAGGAAGTGCAGATGCACCGGGAGGTTACCAGAGCCCAGAGAAAACGGACCGGGATACCTGTGGTGGCAATCGTAGGCTATACCAATGCGGGAAAATCCACATTGTTGAATAAATTAACCAATGCGGATGTTTTAGAGGAGGATAAGCTGTTTGCAACCTTAGACCCCACCACCAGAGTGTTGGAACTGGGAAAGAATCAGGAAGTTCTTTTGACGGATACCGTAGGATTTATACGAAAACTGCCCCATCATCTGATACAGGCATTCCGAAGCACTTTGGAAGAGGCAAAATATGCAGACATCATACTACATGTTGTGGATGCCTCCAATCCTCAGATGGATAAGCAGATGCATATCGTATACGAAACATTAAGGGAATTGGAGGTTACCGGAAAAAAGGTAATTACCGCATTTAATAAAACGGACCGGACAGACATTCCACAGCCACTTTTGGATTTTAAAGCAGATAAGACCTTGCATATCTCTGCAAAAACAGGGGAAGGTTTGGAAAAGTTAAAGGAAGATTTAGAGGAACTGTTACGGGAAAATAAACGTTTAATAGAAAAAATCATTCCTTATCAGGATGCCGGAATCATACAGCAGATTCGCACAAAAGGTGAACTGTTAGAGGAAGAATATCGAGAAGACGGTATTTTTATACGGGCTTACGTACCCACAGAATTTCACTATATATAGAAAGTTCTTAAAAAATAGAACACTATATATAGTGTTTTTTGTATTGACTTCAAATTTGATATTTGATAGAATAAATCTACACGGAACGGATGAAATGTCTGAAGAGAAGTCTGGAGGGTGAAAAAGAAAATGTTTGACGTACAAAAAAGAGATGGAGAGATTGATGATTTTAATCTGGTAAAAATCCGGGCTGCCATTGAGAAGGCGTTCAAGGCAACCAAAAAGGAATATACCGATGAGATTATAGAACTGTTGAGTCTTCGGGTTACCGCAGATTTTCAGCCGAAAATCGAAAACGGATTGATTCACGTAGAGGATGTGCAGGATAGCGTGGAGACTGTTTTGGAGCAGGCAGGCTACACCGATGTTGCCAAAGCCTATATCCTTTACCGTAAACAGCGTGAAAAAATGAGAAATATGAAATCCACGATTTTGGATTACAAGGATATTGTGGACAGCTATGTGAAGGTAGAGGACTGGCGTGTAAAAGAAAATTCTACCGTTACCTATTCCGTAGGAGGATTGATTCTCAGCAATTCCGGTGCCGTAACAGCCAATTACTGGCTTTCTGAAATCTATGACGAGGAAATTGCAAACGCACACCGTAACGGAGATATCCATATCCATGATTTATCCATGCTGACAGGCTACTGTGCCGGATGGTCTTTAAAACAGTTGATTCAGGAAGGCTTAGGCGGAATTCCGGGTAAGATTACATCTTCTCCGGCAAAGCATTTATCCGTACTCTGTAACCAGATGGTAAACTTCCTTGGAATCATGCAGAATGAGTGGGCAGGTGCACAGGCATTCTCATCCTTTGATACATATCTGGCACCTTTTGTAAAAGCGGACAACCTCAGTTACGGGGAAGTAAAGAAATGCATCGAGTCCTTTATCTACGGTGTGAATACACCGAGCCGTTGGGGAACTCAGGCTCCGTTTTCCAATATTACATTGGATTGGACCGTGCCAAATGATTTGGCAGAGCTTCCGGCAATCGTAGGCGGCAAAGAGATGGATTTCAAATATAAAGACTGTAAGAAAGAGATGGATATGGTCAACAAGGCATTCATCGAGACCATGATTGAGGGAGATGCCAACGGACGCGGTTTCCAGTATCCGATTCCGACCTATTCCATTACCAGTGATTTTGACTGGTCCGATACGGAAAATAACCGTTTGTTATTTGAAATGACCGCAAAATACGGAACCCCGTATTTTTCAAATTATATTAACAGCGATATGGAGCCAAGTGATGTTCGTTCCATGTGCTGTCGTCTCCGTCTGGATTTAAGAGAGCTGCGGAAGAAATCCGGTGGATTCTTCGGCTCCGGCGAGAGTACCGGTTCCGTAGGCGTTGTTACCATCAACCTGCCGAGACTCGCATATCTCTCCAAGGATAAAGAGGAATTTTACGAGAGATTAGACCATATGATGGATATTTCCGCCCGCTCTTTAAAAATTAAGAGAGGCGTAATTACCAAATTGTTAGACGAGGGACTGTATCCATATACCAAACGTTATCTGGGAACCTTCGACAACCACTTCTCCACCATCGGTCTGATTGGAATGAATGAAGTGGGATTGAATGCAAAATGGCTGGGCAAGGATTTAATCCATGAGGAAACCCAGGAATTTGCAAAAGAAGTGCTGAACCATATGAGAGATCGTCTCAGTGATTATCAGGAGGAATACGGAGACCTTTACAATTTAGAGGCAACTCCGGCAGAGTCCACCACTTATCGTCTGGCAAAGCATGACAAGAAACATTATCCGGATATTATTACCGCAGGACATGAGGGAGATACACCGTATTACACCAACAGTTCCCATCTGCCGGTGGACTATACATCAGATATCTTCGATGCCCTGGATATTCAGGACGAATTACAGACCTTATATACATCGGGAACCGTATTCCATGCATTTCTGGGAGAAAAGCTGCCGGATTGGAAGGCTGCAGCAAGTCTGGTTCGTAAGATTGCAGAAAATTATAAGCTGCCTTACTATACCATATCCCCGACCTACTCCATCTGTAAGGAGCATGGTTATATTGCAGGAGAACATTACAAATGTCCGCACTGCGGTAAGGATGCCGAGGTATATAGCCGTATTACCGGTTACTACCGTCCGGTACAGAACTGGAACGATGGTAAGTCTCAGGAGTACAAGAATCGGAAGTTGTATGATATCGAGAACTCCGAGCTGAAACGGGTAAAGACAAATCTTGTGACCATTTCTCACAATGAGGTAAAGGTGGAGCCGCAGGAAAATATCAAATACCTGTTTACCACGAAGACTTGTCCGAATTGTGCCATGGCAAAAGAAATGCTGTCCGGCGAAAACTATCAGATTATTGACGCTGAGGAGAATGAAGAACTGGTGCAGAAGTACGGAGTTATGCAGGCACCGACACTGGTAGTCATTGAAAACAGCAAGGCGAAAAAATATGTGAATGCTTCTAATATCAAAAAATATGTGGAAGAAAAATAGGGAATGAGAAAATTTTTAGAGCTGTGTCGAAAAAGGGCACAGCTCCCTTTTTATTTATTTGTTAGATATTGCGGTAGAACCAGCCTCGTGATACAATAATTCTGGATAAGTCTGCTATCAGGACAAACACGAAAGTGAGGTTGATTATGACAATTCTGATTAAAAACGGACATGTAGTGGACCCGGATACGGGTACAGACGAAGTAATGGATGTATTTCTCTCGGAGGGGAAGATTACAGAAGTGGGAAAGAATCTCAAAAAGAAGGCAGAGTGGACAGTAGATGCTGCGAACTGCTATGTTATGCCGGGATTCATTGACCTTCATGTACACTTGAGAGATCCGGGATTAGAGCATAAAGAAACGGTTGAAACCGGAGTAAAGGCGGCAGCCAGAGGCGGCTATACCACCATTTTGGCAATGCCCAATACCAAGCCGGTGGTGGACGATGGAGATGTGGTACAGTATGTTCACAAGAAGGCAGAAAGTGCGGGACTGGCACGAGTGCTTCAGGTAGGAGCCGTTACCAAAGGACAAAAGGGGAAAGAACTGGCGGATATCCGGGGAATGGTGCAGGAAGGAAGTCCGGCAATCAGCGAGGACGGCAAATCCGTTATGGATGCAGGGTTATACCGAAAGGGTATGAGGCTGGCGGCAGAGTGCGGCATTCCGGTGTTGGCACATTGTGAGGATATCAACATGGTGGAGGGCGGTGTGGTAAATGCCGACGAAGCCACACGAAAGCTGGGACTGCCGGGGATTACCAACGGGGTAGAAGATGTAATTGTAGCCCGTGATATTTTACTGGCAAAGGAGACAGGAGCCAGACTTCATCTCTGTCACTGTTCCACCAAAGACAGCGTGAAGCTGGTAGAATTGGCGAAAAAAGAGGGACTTCCGGTTACTGCGGAGGTATGTCCCCATCATTTCACGTTGACTAGCAGCGACATTGTGGCAGGGGATACCAACTATAAGATGAATCCGCCACTGCGTACCGCCGAGGATGTGGAGGCACTACGGCAGGGCTTAAAGGAAAATATTATGGATGTAATTTCCACCGACCATGCACCCCATACCAGACAAGAGAAAAATACCACCATGCAGAAGGCTCCTTTTGGAATTGTAGGATTGGAAACGGCAGCAGCTTTGACCTACACGGAGCTGGTTCAAAAGGGCTATCTGACAGTCATGCAGATGGCAGAAAAAATGAGCTATAATCCGGCACAGGTGATTGGACTGGACAGGGGAAGCCTTGCAGAAGGAAAAGCCGCAGATGTGGTTATCTTTGACCCAAAAACAGAGTATACCATAGATGCCGAAACCTTTGCGTCCAAAGGAAGGAACACGCCTTTTGATGGAAGAAAAGTAACAGGCAGAGTGCGGATGACCATTTTTGACGGAAACATTGTATATGACAGCGAGACAGAATAAGAGAATACAGGAGAAAATAGATGATTAATAAACTGGTAACTAAAATTCAGAAAACAAATGCACCAATCGTAGTGGGACTGGACCCGATGTTAAATTACATTCCGGAGCATATCCAAAAGAAATCCTTTGGGGAATTTGGTGAGACGCTGGAGGGAGCAGCAGATGCCATCTGGCAGTTCAACAAAGAAATCGTGGATGCCACCTATGATTTGATTCCGGCGGTAAAACCGCAGATTGCCATGTATGAGCAGTTCGGAATCGAAGGCTTGAAAGCATTTCAGAAAACCGTGGACTATTGCCATGAGAAGGATTTGATTGTTATTGGAGATGTGAAGAGAGGCGATATTGGCTCTACCTCAGCGGCATATGCAACGGGCCACTTAGGCAAGGTGACCGTGGGAAGTAAAAGCTATTCTACGTTTAACGAGGACTTTGCAACGGTGAATCCATATCTGGGAACAGACGGAATCAAACCTTTTGTGGATGTCTGCAAAGAGGAGAAAAAGGGTTTGTTTATTCTGGTAAAGACCTCCAACCCATCCAGCGGAGAATTTCAGGACAGACTGATTGATGGAAAACCGCTCTATGAACTGGTGGGAGAAAAGGTAGCGGAGTGGGGAGCTGACCATATGGGAGATTCCTACAGCTATATCGGTGCAGTTGTGGGAGCAACCTATCCTGAGATGGGAAAGGTGCTTCGCAAGGTTATGCCTAAGAGTTTCATTCTGGTACCGGGTTATGGGGCACAGGGAGGAAAGGGAGCTGATTTGGTTCACTTTTTCAATGAGGACGGACTGGGAGCCATTGTCAATTCTTCCCGTGGAATCATAGCGGCATACAAGCAGGAACAGTATGCGAAATTCGGGGCAGAGCACTTTGCGGAGGCGTCCAGAGCAGCAGTACAGGATATGATTGCGGATATTGACGGAGCATTACAGGCAGCAAAGTAGAGGAGAAAGACATGTCAGAAAAGAGCAAAGAAAAGGCAATCGTCATCCGTCAGGAGGAGATTGCCGACGGAATCTACAGTATGTGGATTAAGACGGAAGGAATTGCACAGAACGCAAAGGCAGGTCAGTTTGTTTCCGTGTTCAGCAGAGATGGAAGCAGACTTTTGCCAAGACCAATCAGTATTTGTGAGTTGGATAAAAAGGACGGAGCATTGCGGCTGGTATACCGGGTGGCAGGAAAAGGAACAGAAGAGATTTCCAGCTTGACGGCAGGAAGACATATTGAGATTATGGGTCCGCTGGGAAACGGATTTCCAAAGAAAAGCAAATCCGCATTTTTAATCGGAGGAGGAATCGGTATTCCGCCGATGCTGGAACTTGCAAAAAATCTGGATTGTGAGAAGCAGATAATTCTGGGCTATCGTGACGAATTGTTTCTGACAGAGGAATTTGAAAAACTGGGAAAGGTTTATATTGCAACGGAGGACGGAAGTACCGGAACCAAGGGAACGGTGCTGGATGCAATCAAAGTAAATGAATTAAAGGCAGATATCATTTATGCCTGCGGCCCTACGCCGATGTTAAAAGTGTTAAAGGAGTATGCACGGGAAGAAAAGATGGAGTGTTGGATTTCCATGGAAGAACGGATGGCCTGTGGAATCGGAGCCTGTCTGGCCTGTGTGTGCAAATCCAAGCATAAGGACAGTCATACCAACGTACACAACAAACGAATCTGTAAAGAAGGTCCGGTATTCTTGGCTGAGGAGGTGGAGCTGTAATGAATATGAAAGTAGATTTGGCGGGAGTTACCTTGAATAATCCCATTATGACAGCTTCGGGAACCTTCGGCTCCGGTGGGGAATATGCGGAGTTTGTGGATTTGAACCGGTTGGGGGCAGTGGTAACCAAGGGAGTTGCCAATATCCCATGGGAGGGAAATCCAACCCCGAGAGTGGCAGAGGTATACGGAGGTATGCTGAATGCCATCGGTTTGCAAAATCCGGGAATCGATGTATTTATTGAGCGGGATATTCCGTTTTTGACACAGTTTGATACAAAAATTATTGTGAATGTCTGCGGAAAGACCACCGAAGATTACTGTGAGGTAGTGGAGCGGCTTTCAGACCAGCCGGTGGATATGCTGGAGATTAATATTTCCTGCCCTAATGTCAAAGAAGGGGGCATTGCCTTTGGACAGAATCCAAAGTCGGTGGAGGCAATCACAAGAGAAATTAAGAAGTATGCAAAGCAGCCGGTAATTATGAAGCTGAGTCCCAATGTCACGGACATTACCGAGACAGCGAAGGCGGCAGAGGCAGGGGGAGCAGATGTGCTGTCCCTGATTAATACCCTTACCGGAATGAAAATTAATATACACAACCGACGTTTTGCCCTTGCCAATAAGACCGGAGGTATGTCCGGTCCGGCGGTACACCCTATCGCGGTACGGATGGTTTACCAGGTAGCACAGGCAGTGAAGCTGCCGATTATCGGTATGGGCGGCGTGGCAACGGCAGAGGATGCCATTGAGTTGATGCTTGCGGGAGCAACGGCAGTTTCTGTGGGAACCGCAAATTTCTATAATCCTACGGCAACCATAGATATTCTGGAAGGCATACGCAGCTATATGGCAGAGTATGAGATTTCCGATATCCGGGAACTGATTGGAGCGGTAAAAGAATAGTTGATAATATTGAGAAGAGGTAATACAATGGAACAATACAAGCAGGAGTTTATTGAATTTATGGTAGAGAGTGAAGTTCTCAAGTTTGGAGAATTCACATTGAAAAGCGGAAGAAAATCCCCGTTCTTTATGAATGCGGGAGCTTATGTAACAGGAAGTCAGTTACAAAGACTGGGCGAGTACTATGCAAAGGCAATCCACGATAACTACGGAGATGACTTTGATGTGTTATTTGGTCCGGCATATAAGGGAATTCCTTTGAGCGTGGCAACTACCATTGCATACAGTCAGTTGTACGGAAAGGAAATCCGTTATTGCTCTAACCGCAAGGAGGTCAAAGACCACGGAGATACAGGAATCCTTTTGGGAAGTAAAATCAAGGACGGCGACCGGGTAGTGATTATTGAGGACGTAACCACTTCAGGAAAATCCATCGAAGAGACATTTCCGATTATTCAGGCACAGGGAGATGTGACCATCGTGGGACTGATGGTATCCTTAAACCGTATGGAGCGGGGAAAAGGCGAAAAGTCAGCTCTGGAGGAAATAAAAGAAACCTATGGATTTGATGCCAATGCCATTGTATCCATGGCGGATGTGGTGGAGCATCTTTACAACCGCCCGTGTCAGGGAAAAATTGTCATTGACGATACATTAAAAGCAGCAATTGATCAATACTATAAAGAGTATGGTGTAAAATAATGGAGGAAATGATATGAACGAGAAAGCGTATAAAACCATGAGCCGCAGCGGAGCGGGAACTTTGTCCGTAGGAATCATTGTAATGGTAACAGGAATTGTTTGCGGAATAATTGCGATTGTAAGTGGGGCAAAGTTGTTACATGACAAAAAAGAGATTATGTTTTAGGTGGATTCTGTTTGGATGCTATCTGCTGCTGTTAAGCTATTTTCTGTTTTTTGCAGAGATTATGGGACGCACCAATTTGACAAGAACCTATCACTATAATCTGATTCCTTTTTTAGAGATAAAAAGATTTATTGTGTATCGGGAGAAGTTGGGAATGACGGCAGTGCTGATAAATCTGCTGGGAAATGTCGCAGCATTTCTTCCGTTTGGCTATTTTTTGCCATCTCTGAGTAAGAAAAACAGGAATTTTTTGTACACCACATTGTTAAGCTTTGAATTTAGTTTGTTGATTGAATGTATCCAGCTATTTTCTAAGGTAGGAAGTTTTGATGTGGATGATATGATATTGAATACCCTTGGAGGAAGTCTGGGCTATCTTTGCTTTTTGGCAATGGGAGCTTTGATGAAGAAAAATGAGAAGAAAAAGAAGAAGAAACAGAAATTATAAATTTACAGAGAAAAAGAAATCCATCCGGGGAATCTGCTCTTGCATAGGAGCAGCACTCTCTATGCTGATGCTCATCCTTATGTTGGCAAATGCCATCGGACAGTCCGGCAACGGCGGAAAATATTTGGGTAGTCTGGGAGTGATTGCACTGTTTATCGCAGTGGCATCATTTATTGAAGCGGTGCAGGCAGTTCAGGAAAAAGATACTTTTAAGACCATTCCATATCTGGGAACCGCTTTGTCCGGCATTGTGATGGTGCTGTGGATTGCATTATATCTGCTGGGAATTTTGTTGTAAGAGGAAAAATTATGGACGAGATACGATTGAGACAACAGCTAGAATTTATTCTGGAACTGGATAAGATAAAATCCATTATGCGACAGACCTATCTGGCAAACGGAACCAGAAAGGAAAATGATGCGGAACATTCCTGGCATCTGGCGTTGATGTGTTTTACGCTGGCAGAGTATGCCAATGAGCCTATTGATGTGTTAAAGACTATGAAAATGGTGCTGTTACATGATGTGATTGAGATTGATGCGGGAGACACTTATGCCTATGATACAGCAGGAAATGAAACGAAGCGGCAGCGTGAGCTTTTGGCGGCGGAGCGGATTTTCCATATTCTGCCGGAGGATCAGGCGGCGGGATACCGGGCATTGTGGGATGAATTTGAAGAGATGGAAACGGCAGAGTCTAAGTTTGCAAATATGCTGGACAAAATACAGCCGTTGCTTTTGAATGATGCTTCGGGAGGAAAATCATGGAGAGAGCATGAAGTAAAGGAATCTCAGGTAGTAAAGCGAAATTCCAGAACCCATGAGGGTTCAGAGATTCTGTGGGAAGAAATCAAGAAAATAATTGATAAGCATGCCAAGATGGGCAATCTTATCAAGGATATGTAGAAGGTAGAAAATATGGAATATGAAGAGATGAAAGAGCGTTATCTGTTGATGAAAGAACGGATTGCACAGATACAGACAGAGGAAAGCGTGAAACAGCCTTACCTGGATTATTTCAGAAAAGTGGCTGTTTTTATGGCAAAATTACAGGAAACCTTTGAAATGGCAGAACTGGGTAAGCTGTCAGAGGAGTCCTTAGAAGCGGCAAAAGAGAGAAACCGCTATTTTTATCAGGATATTTTAGAGGAAAATTATGGAACCGGTTATGCAAACCCGGAATACGCCGTAGAGAAATTGGGAGAGGAATTTGGAGGTATACTGAGCTTTCTCTATGCAGAACTGCGGGGATGTATCGGCTATGCATATGAGAAACGATTGGAGGAGCTGACCATTTTTTGTGAGCTGTTTGTGGAAATATACGGTATTTTTGCAGAAGAGCAGCCGGACAAGAGAGAAGTGGAGCAGACCCTTTACTGGTTTTTCCATGATTACAGCGAGATTTTTGTGGAACGGAATGTCAAAGAGATGATTGACCCGCAGTTGGATTTCTTTACGGACATTGTGATGAATTCTGACTTATCCAATCCACGTTATCTCTATAATTACGGCGAATATATCTCGGACTGTGAGTTAGAGATTGCAGAATTTTTGAACAGTATGGATGAGGAAAAAATCCAGTCTATGGCAGACACCTATACAGAAGGCTATCGAATAGGTTTTGTGAATATGGGTGTGGACTTATCCAAGAAGAAAACGGTACAGATTCATTATCCTATTGGATTTGAACGGATGGTTCGTGCCGCAATTCGGAATTTTGAAAAAATGGGATTAAAGCCGACCATTTCCAGAGACCCGGTATCTTCGCTTTTTAACAGAGGAAACGGCAAGCGGAATGCTTATACTCCGGCGGTAAATAAACAGTATGAATATGACCATAAGGACGATAAAGCCTACTATCTGGATAAGGCTTTTGTGGAACGGAGATTGGAAGTGCTGCGGAATTCCTTTGAAAAACAAAAGGAACTGGCATATGTTCATGCCGGTCCGGCGGTAATTGAGGTTTTTGGCGAGAAGCCATTTGAGCCGAAGAATAAAAAGGCGAATGCCCGTTATGATGAAAAACAGCAGCAGTTGAATGTTTACAATGCTAATCAGGCGGGACAGATTACCAACGAATATATTCACGGGGATGAGCGGAGCTTTACCATTATTGCATATCCGATTCCGACCATAGGAGAGAAGTTCCGTGAAATTTTTGAGGAAACGGTGAAGCTGAATACTTTGGATTATAAGCTTTATCAGAATATGCAGCAAAAAATAATTGATGTGCTGGATACCGGTGAAAAGGTGCATATTCAGGGCTGTGGAGGGAATAAGACGGATTTAACGGTACAGCTCTATCGGTTGAAGGATACTAAGAAAGAGACCATTTTTGAAAACTGTGTGGCAGATGTGAACATTCCGGTGGGAGAGGTATTTACTTCTCCGGTACTGAAGGGAACTACCGGAAAACTCCATGTGTCTCAGGTATATTTGAATGAATTGAATTTCTTGGATTTGGAGTTGGATTTTGTAGACGGAATGATTACCAAATATACCTGTAAGAATTTTGACACGGAGGAAGAGAATCGCAAATATATTCGTGAGAATGTGCTGAAACACCACGATACTCTTCCCATGGGAGAGTTTGCAATCGGTACCAATACCACGGCATATCGCATGGCAAGGGATTATGATATTGCAGCGAAGCTGCCGATTCTCATAGCTGAAAAGACGGGACCGCATTTTGCGGTGGGAGATACCTGTTATTCTCATATGGAGGATATGAAGCTGCACAACCCGGACGGCAAGGAGATTGTGGCAAAGGAAAACGAGGTTTCCGCTGTCAGAAAAGAGGACCAGAGCAAAGCATACCTCAACTGCCATACGGACATCACCATTCCTTATGATGAGTTGGGAGCAATTACGGTAATCCGCAGTGACGGAAGCAGTGAGGATATTATTCGCAACGGACGGTTTGTGGTGGAAGGCTGCGAGGTATTGAATGAGCCGTTAGACAAAAAATAGAAATATTTGGAACATAAAGATATAGTAGAAAACAGGAGGATGAAAATATGGCAACAGTAGGAATTGTAATGGGTAGCGATTCAGATATGCCGGTAATGGCAAAGGCTGCCGAGATATTGGATAAATTTGGAATTGATTATGAAATGAAGATTATTTCTGCTCACAGAGAGCCGGATATCTTTTTTGAGTGGGCAAAGGGTGCCGAGACAAGAGGAACGAAGGTTATCATTGCAGGAGCCGGAAAAGCAGCACATCTACCGGGTATGTGTGCGGCACTTTTCCCGATGCCGGTCATCGGAATTCCAATGAAGACTTCTGATCTGGGCGGTGTGGATTCCCTGTATTCCATTGTACAGATGCCCAGCGGAATCCCGGTGGCAACCGTTGCAATCAACGGCGGACAGAATGCAGGAATTCTTGCAGCAAAAATCCTTGCTACATCAGATGCAGATTTATTGAAGAAATTAAAAGATTACAGCGAAGAGATGAAAAATCAGGTAGTGGAGAAGGACGCCAAATTGCAGGAAGTTGGATATAAGGAGTATTAATGAAATTTGTATAAGGACAATAAATAAAAAAATCAGCCCGAATGAGTAATATCATTCGGGCTGTCTTATATCTGATTATTTTCCAGATTACAACAACGGAATTCCCTGTGCCTTTGTTTCTTTTACTACTTCTTCCGGCCACATGGAGCATTGTACCTCTCCGATATGTGCTTTTCTTAAGAAAAACATACAAATACGGGACTGACCGATGCCGCCGCCGATGGTATATGGCAGCTTTTCTTCGATAATTGCCTTCTGAAATGGCAGCTTTGCTCTTTCCGGACAGCCTGCTTTGTCAAGCTGTGACAACAGGGCATCTTTATCCACACGGATGCCCATGGAGGACAATTCCAGAGCAATATCCAGTACCGGATAATAAACTACGATGTCAGCATTTAAAGACCAGTCATCATAGTCCGGTGCCCGTCCGTCGTGTGGTTCGCCGGATTCTAATTTGTCACCAATCTGCATAATGCAGACAGCACCTTTGGCTTTTGCTATGTAATATTCCCGTTCTTTCGGAGTTGCATCCGGGAAGATGTCAGCCAGTTCCTGAGTGGTGACGAAAAAAATCTCCTTTGGAAGAATTTCCTGAATATAGTCATATTGAATGGACATATATTTTTCGGTTTTGCGAAGTACTTTATATACGGTGCGGACAGTTTCTTTTAAGGTTTCCTCCGTACGCTGTTCCTTTGTAATGATTTTTTCCCAGTCCCACTGGTCCACAAAAATAGAATGAATGTTATCGGTATCTTCGTCTCTGCGGATAGCGTTCATATCGGTGTAAAGACCTTCACCTACGGAAAAACCGTATTCTCCTAATGCATAGCGTTTCCATTTTGCCAGAGAGTGTACGATTTCAGCTTCCCTGCCGTTCTGTTCCTTGATGTCAAAGGAAACAGGACGCTCTACGCCGTTTAAATTATCGTTCAGACCGGATAAAGGATCTACAAATAAAGGTGCGGTTACCCGGGTCAGGTTCAGACGTTCCGCTAAAAGATTCTGAAAACAGTCTTTTACGGTTTTAATAGCAACCTGAGTGTCATGCAAATCCAAATCAGGCTGGTAATTTTTTGGAATAATCAAATTGTCCATGAAAATAAAATCCTCGATTCTGTATTGGTATTTATATCTAGCGATATTATATCACAAACAAAGTTTGTGATTCAATTCGCCGTTCGTCAAATACATGCTTGCATGTATTTTCCTCTCTTTCGCTCATTATATCATATGAAAAATGTTTTTCAATAAAAAAAATCTTGCAAAATGAAAAAGACTGTGATATGATTACAGGCAACAAAAATAAAGCGATGAAAGAGACTCTTATCTTCAGACGTCGACAGGAATACAGCGTCACCGACTGAGAGCGCTGTTTGAAAGAGGAGACAAAGGGAACACTCTGGAGCAGACTGGTTGAACAGGACAAAATGCAGGATTTTAGATACAAACTTGCAAAAGTCAGAGTAGGTCAGTACGTGTGATATGCGTTAAATATCAAGAGTGGAAGATGATGACAGACATCATACTTCAATGCGGGTGGTACCGCGGGAATGATTACAGAATAGTTTTCCCGTCCCGGAACAGAGTTGTTCCGAGACGGGATTTTTTATTTAATAGGAAATTCCTTTGCCCACTTTATTCTGAAAGGGAAAGCGGATGATGATTCCGCTGCCTGACACAAATCTCCCGTCCCGCACCTATTCCTAAGTTCATAGAAAAGGAGAGTACACATTATGGAATTTTTAACAGGAGTAAAAAAACAGGACACTTTAGAAATCAGCCAGCTTTTGGATGGCAGCCATGAAGGAACAGAAGTCAAGGTCAGCGGTGCCGTGCACACCATACGGGATATGGGAGAGGTGGCATTTGTGATTTTGAGAAAACGGGAAGGATTGTTGCAATGCGTTTTTGAAGAAGGAGTGACAGACTTCGACTTGAAGGATTTAAAAGAGGCATCTGCCGTAGAAGTGGAAGGAACCGTTGCAAAGGAAGACCGTGCACCCAACGGCATAGAAATCCGTTTGAAAAAAATCAAAGTATTATCTCAGCCGGCGGACACCATGCCTTTGGCAATCTCCAAGTGGAAACTGAACACATCCCTAGAGGCGAAATTGGATAACCGTGCAGTGTCTCTGCGAAATGTGAGAGAACGGGCAAAGTTCAAAATACAGGAGGGGCTGGTTCGAGGCTTCCGGGAATTTTTGACAGAAGAAGGCTTTACGGAGATTCATACGCCGAAAATCGGAGCCAAGGGAGCAGAAGGCGGAGCAAACCTCTTCCGTTTTGAATATTTCCACAGACCGGCAATTCTGGAACAGAGTCCACAGTTTTACAAACAGATGATGGTAGGTGTGTTTGACAGAGTGTTTGAGACAGCTCCTGTTTTTCGTGCAGAGAAGCACAATACAAAGCGTCACTTAAATGAATACACATCTTTGGATTTTGAGATGGGATATATCGAGAGCTTTGAAGATATCATGGCAATGGAAACCGGATTTTTACAGCATACCATGAAGCTTTTGGAAAGAGACTACGGAAAAGAATTGAAAATGCTGGGAGTGACTCTTCCAAACGTGGAGAAAATACCAACTGTCCGTTTTGATGAGGCAAAAGAGCTGGTATCCCAAAAATATGACCGTAAGATAAAGAATCCATATGATTTGGAGCCGGAAGAGGAGCATTTGATTGGAACATTATTCAAAGAAGAGTATGATGCGGACTTTGTATTTGTTACCCATTATCCAAGTAAAAAACGTCCGTTTTATGCCATGGATGACCCGGAAGATACCACCTTTACCCTGAGCTTTGATTTGTTGTTCCGAGGCTTGGAAATCACCACCGGAGGACAGAGAATCCATGATTATCAGATGCTGCGGGATAAAATTGCAGTAAGAGGTATGACCGAAGAGGGCATGGAGGATTATCTCAGTGCTTTCAAATACGGAATGCCGCCTCACGGAGGGCTGGGAATCGGTCTGGAGCGATTGACCATGCAGCTTTTGGGTGAGGACAATGTTCGGGAAACGACACTGTTTCCAAGGGATTTAAGCAGATTGGAGCCGTAAATAAAAATCGACATTTAGAGAAACTTATAGGCAACAATCAAAATAGATTGGAAAAAGGAGAAGACAAAGATGGCAAATATCATTTCAGATGAAACGATTGAATATGTAGGTATTCTGGCAAAATTGGAGCTGTCCGAGGCAGAAAAGGAACAGGCCAAGGAAGATATGGGAAAAATGCTGGATTATATAGATAAATTAAATGAGTTGGATACCTCCGGTGTGGAGCCTATGTCCCACGTATTTCCGGTTCACAACGTATTCCGTGAGGATGTGGTAGAGAACGGGGACGGACATGATGACACGCTGGCAAATGCACCGTCAGCAAAGGATGATGGCTTCAAAGTACCGAAGACCATCGGATAGGAGGGAAAGAATGAGTCTTACAAGTTTGACAGCGGTGGAGCTGGGAAAAAAGATAAAAGCAAAAGAAGTGACAGTAAAAGAAGCCTTAGAGGCGGTCTTTGCACAGATAGATAAGTCAGAAGAGACGATAAATAGTTATGTAAACTTATACCGGGAGGAAGCCTTCCAAAAGGCAGAAGAGGTTCAGAAGAAAATTGATGCAGGTGAACTGACAGGACCTTTGGCGGGGGTTCCGGTAGCCATCAAAGATAATATCTGCACCAAAGGAATGACCACCACCTGCAGCTCCAAAATTCTCTATAATTTCGTGCCAACCTATACGGCACAGGCGGTGGAGAATCTGGAGGCAGCCGGAGCAGTGATTATCGGAAAAACAAACATGGACGAATTTGCTATGGGAAGTACCACAGAAACCTCTGCTTTCGGAGCCACCAAAAATCCGTGGAATACGGAACACGTACCGGGGGGATCTTCCGGCGGTTCCTGTGCAGCCGTTGTCGCGGAGGAATGCTTCTATGCATTGGGTTCCGACACCGGCGGTTCCATCCGTCAGCCAAGCTCTTTTTGCGGAGTGACCGGATTAAAGCCAACTTACGGAACCGTATCCCGTTACGGATTAATTGCTTATGGTTCTTCGTTGGATCAGATTGGTCCAATCGCAAAAGATGTGACAGATTGTGCTACGATTTTGGAGACCATTACTTCCTATGATAAAAAAGATTCCACTTCTATTCAGAGAGAAAATACGGATTTTACATCTGCGTTGGTGGAAGATGTAAAAGGAATGAGAATCGGGATTCCAAGAGATTATTTCGGCGAAGGTTTAAATGAAGAGGTAAAAGAGGCTGTGCTTGCGGCGGCAAGGGTACTGGAGGAAAAAGGAGCCGTTGTGGAGGAATTTGATTTGAGCCTTGTGGAATATGCCATTCCTGCCTACTATGTCATTGCCAGTGCAGAGGCAAGCTCCAATCTGGCACGGTTTGACGGTGTAAAATACGGCTATCGCACCGAGGAATATGAGGGACTTCATAATATGTATAAAAAGACCCGTTCCGAAGGATTCGGACCGGAGGCGAAACGTCGTATCATGCTGGGTTCTTTCGTGTTGAGTTCCGGTTATTATGATGCTTACTATCTGAAGGCACTGAGAACGAAAGCTTTGATTAAACAGGCATTTGATAAAGCCTTTGAAAAATATGATGTGATTTTAGGTCCGGTGGCACCTACAACGGCACCGAAGTTAGGTTCTTCTCTGGAGGACCCGCTGAAAATGTATCTGGGAGACATCTATACGATTTCCGTAAATCTGGCAGGCTTGCCGGGAATCTCCCTTCCTTGCGGATTTGACAAAGAGGGACTTCCAATCGGATTGCAGCTGATAGCAGACTGCTTTGAAGAAAAGAAACTGATACAGACTGCTTATACCTATGAACAGAGCCGGACTTACAAGAGAAGTCCACAGGCAGAACAGTAGAGGAGGAGAGAAGATGAGTAAACAGTATGAAACCGTCATCGGTCTGGAGGTTCATGTAGAGCTTGCCACAAAAACTAAAATTTTCTGCTCCTGTTCCACAGAGTTTGGAGGAGCACCAAACACCCATACCTGTCCGGTTTGTACCGGAATGCCGGGTTCCCTTCCGGTGTTAAATAAACAGGTGGTGGAATATGCCGTTGCCGTGGGCTTGGCAACCAACTGCAAAATCACACAGTATTGTAAATTTGACAGAAAGAATTATTTTTACCCGGATAATCCGCAGAACTACCAGATTTCCCAATTGTATCTGCCAATCTGCCGTGACGGAGGCGTGGAGATTGAGACAGCAGGAGGAAAGAAAACCATTGGAATCCATGAGATTCATATGGAGGAGGATGCGGGAAAATTAGTACATGACGAGTGGGAGGACTGCTCCATCGTAGATTACAACCGTTCCGGCGTTCCCCTGATTGAGATTGTATCAGAGCCGGATATGCGTTCCGCCGAAGAGGTCATTGCATATCTGGAAAAGCTGCGTCTGATTATCCAGTATCTGGGAGCCTCCGACTGCAAGCTGAATGAGGGTTCCATGCGTGCGGATGTAAACCTGTCTGTCCGTGAGGTGGGAGCAACGGAATTTGGAACCCGTACAGAGATGAAAAACCTGAACTCTTTTAAAGCTATTGCAAGAGCCATTGAGGGAGAACGGGCACGTCAGATTGAATTGTTGGAGGAAGGAAAAAAGGTTATTCAGGAGACCAGACGCTGGGATGATAACAAGGAATATTCCTATGCTATGCGTAGCAAGGAAGATGCCCAGGATTATCGTTATTTCCCGGAACCGGATTTGGTACCGGTGGTCATCAGTGATGAATGGCTGGAAGAGATAAAAGCCAAGGAACCGGAATTTCGGACGGCAAAACTGGAGCGATATAAAAAAGAATATGACTTGCCGGACTATGATGCACAGATTATTACCGGTTCTAAACACATGGCAGATATTTTTGAGGAGACAACAGCTATCTGCAAGAAACCGAAAAAAGTGTCCAACTGGCTGATGGTGGAAACCATGCGGTTGTTGAAAGAAAAAGCCATGGAGCCGGAGGATATCCGTTTTTCACCGAAGAATCTGGCAGCATTGATTGAACTGACAGATGGAGGAACCATCAACAGTACCGTGGCAAAGGAAGTTTTTGAGGAGATTTTTGAAAAAGATATCGACCCGGAAAAATATGTGGAAGAAAAAGGATTAAAGACCGTTAATGATGAGGGAGCTTTGCGAAGCACCATAGAGCAGATTATTGCAGACAATCCGCAGTCTGTGGAGGATTATCATAACGGAAAAGAAAAAGCCATCGGCTTTTTGGTGGGTCAGACCATGAAGGCTATGAAGGGCAAGGCGAATCCGGCACTGGTAAACCAGATTTTAAAGGAATTGCTCTAAAAATTAAATTTTTATAAATTCAGCATTTTCAGGGAATTATCAATTGAGATTGCCTTAGAGATGTCATATAATGAGGTGCAGATAGCAGGAGCTGTCTGCACTTTGTTTGTGATAAAAACAGTTCATTCCTGAAGATAGAATGATAAAATAGGAATAATAAAAGAATATAGATATAGGAGAGATAATATGTCAGAACAGGATAACGAAATCGTAGAGGTAGAGGACGAAAAAGAAAACCAGGAAAACAAAGAAAATGAATATGAGGAAATCTGTTACATCTGCCGCAGACCGGAGAGCAAAGCGGGTAAAATGATAAAGATACCCAATAACATTTGTATTTGCAAGGATTGTATGCAAAAGACCTTTGACAGTATGAGCAATTCCGGCATGAATTTCAATGAATGGAATCCTTCCAGTCTGGGAAATATGCCGAATATCAGTATGATTAACCTGTCTGATCTGCAGGGAATGTTTCCGAGAAACCAGCAGGTAAAGAAGAAAAAACCGAAGGAAAAACAGGAGAAAAAGCCGGAACTGGATATTCGAAATATTCCGGCACCTCACAAGATTAAGGCCAGTTTGGATGAATATGTGGTGGGACAGGATTATGCCAAGAAAGTCATGTCTGTGGCTGTTTACAACCACTATAAGCGAGTGGCAACCGATACTATGGATGAGATAGAGATTGAAAAGTCCAATATGCTGATGGTAGGTCCTACCGGTTCCGGTAAAACCTATCTGGTAAAGACATTGGCAAGACTTTTGGATGTACCTCTGGCAATCGCAGATGCCACCTCCCTTACCGAGGCAGGATACATAGGCGATGACATTGAAAGTGTGGTATCCAAGCTTCTTGCGGCTGCGGACAATGATATTGAGAAAGCAGAGCGGGGAATTATCTTTATCGATGAGATTGATAAGATTGCCAAAAAGAAAAATGCCAACCAGAGAGATGTCAGCGGCGAAAGTGTTCAGCAGGGAATGTTGAAGCTGTTAGAGGGAGCAGAGGTGGAAGTACCGGTGGGAGCCAGCAGTAAAAATGCCATGGTGCCGATGGTAACGGTTAACACCAAAAATATTCTGTTTATCTGCGGCGGGGCTTTCCCGGACTTAGACGTAATTATCAAGGAGAGACTGAATAAGGCAGCAGCCATCGGCTTCAAGGCAGACTTGAAAGATAAATATGACGAGGATGAGAACATTTTGCAGAAGGTTACTGTGGAGGACATCCGAACCTTTGGTATGATACCGGAGTTTATCGGAAGACTGCCGATTCTGTTTTCCTTAGAGGCATTAACGGAGGATATGCTGGTAAAGATTTTAAAGGAGCCGAAAAACGCGATTTTGAAACAATACCAGAAGCTGTTGGCTTTGGACGAGGTAAAGCTGGAATTCGAGGAAGAAGCACTTCATGCCATTGCAAAACAGGCAAAGGAGAAAAAGGTTGGTGCCAGAGCTTTGCGTGCCATTATCGAGGACTTTATGCTGGATATCATGTATGAGATACCGAAGGACGATAATATCGGAAAAGTAATTATTACCAAGGAGTATATAGAGAAGAAGGGCGGCCCGGTAATTATGATGCGGGGATGCCCGGAACTGGAGGATCAGAGCCAGACGGCAAAAACTAATGCAGTAATAGCATAGCGGAAAGTTTTGCATACAATAGAATAAAAAGGCGTAAAAGGTGTAAAATGGATTGTTCAACACCGGTTTATTCCAATGATTATTATGACTTCATAAGTGATGCGATAATACGAGGCAGGCTTTATGCAGAGTACCCGGAAGGTGTTTGTACTCAGCCTCTGGACGCGGGCTATGAAGTCATTTATTATCCCAGAGAAATGTTGGGGGATTTTCATATCACAAATTTTAGTTATTGGGCCATACCGAAATGTTATACATTGATGGATACCAGTGCATTGGAAGCCAGCGGGATACTGACCATGCAGAATTTTCCCACACTGCCCTTAAAAGGGAATGGTGTTTTAATAGGTTTTTTGGATACGGGAATTGATTATACCAATCCTATTTTTCAGGGGGAGGACGGAAATACCAGAATTGTCAGGATATGGGATCAGGAGGAAAGGAGCAACACTTCTCCTGAGGGATTTCTATATGGAAGCGAATATACAGCAGACGAAATTAACCGGGCATTACGCACAGAAAATCCATATCAAAGTGTACCCAGCCGGGATACGAATGGTCACGGTACCTTTTTGGCAGGAATTGCGGCAGGTTCGGAGGATGCAGCCAATCAGTTTGTAGGGGCAGCACCTCTTGCGGATATTGCCGTGGTAAAATTAAAGGAAGCAAAGCCATACTTAAGGGAATTCTTTTATATTCGGGAAGGAGCCATTGCCTATCAGGAAAATGATATTATGGCGGGAATCTCTTATTTGCATAATCTGGCATACGATTTAAGCAAGCCTTTGGTATTATGTGTTGGGCTTGGAAGTAATAACGGAGGACATGGAGGGTTTGCCGCCCTGCCATCACTGCTGAGCTATGTGGGAACCAGAAGGATGAGAGCCGTAACCATTGCAGCAGGAAATGAAGCAAATGCCCGCCACCATTATATTGGGAATCTGGGTTCGCCTTCCGACAAAGATGAGGTAGAAATCAATGTCAGTGAGGATATGGAAGGGTTTGTAATAGAGCTGTGGACGAACATCCCGGAGAGGGTTGCAGTGTCTATTCAGTCTCCTACGGGAGAGTCTACCCAGAGGCTGATTAATCGGGAAGGAAGGCGGGAGGAATATCAATTTTTATTGGAAGGAACAAAGGTTGAGGTGGATTATGGATTGCTGGGAACGGCAGGAGGAAATCATCTGATTTTTATGAGATTTTCCAAACCTACCAAAGGAATTTGGAAGGTTACGGTGTATCCAGAATATTATGTGTTGGGAAGGTTTCATATGTGGCTTCCGGTTTCCGAATTTTTAAGTGCACCGGTATTCTTTTTGCGTTCCAATCCCCAGACCACCATTACCGTACCCTCCGGCACCGTGCCGCCCATAACGGTGGGAGGATACAATGCGATGGATAATAGTCTGTATCTGGATTCCGGCAGAGGGTTTAATATCAATGGACAGGTAAAACCGGATTTTCTGGCTCCGGCGGTGGATGTATACGGACCGGGGCTACGTCAGGATTATGTGCGGGTAACGGGAACCAGTGCAGCTACGGCAATTACCGCAGGGGCCTGTGCACAACTTATGGAGTGGGGAGTAACCAGAGGAAATAGCAGAGGTCTTATGAATTCCCCGGAAATTAAAAATATGCTGATACAGGGATGTGAGAAAGATCCGAACCGATCTTATCCGAACCCGGAGGAAGGTTATGGGCGGATGAACTTGTATCGGACATTTCTCAATATGCGGCGGAGCACATAGAGTTGTCCATACCGCTATAAAAGGAAAAAGGTTAAAAGAAAAAAGGTGTCTTATGACACCTTTTTCTTAATCATTGCTGTTACTCAATATGGTCTTAATCAAAATAAAAAAGAAAAATCTATCTATTATTGATAAAGGTACATTGAAAACTTCTGATTAATACGATAGCTTCCTATCTGCTTAAGCGATAACGGATACATTGACAGCCTGAGGACCCTTTGCACCTTCAGTCACATCAAATTCAACGTTAGCACCTTCTTCGAGGGTTTTGTAGCCATCCATGTTCAGACCGGAAAAGTGTACAAAAACATCATTTCCTTCCTCGTCAGAGATGAAACCGTATCCCTTCTGGTTGTTAAACCATTTTACTGTACCTTTGCTCATTGAAAGTACCTCCAAAATATAAAACTATGCTGACTTACAGCATATGCTAACCATAGCATAAGTGTTCCGAAAAGTAAAGAAAAAAACAGTAAAATCAGCCATTTGTGGGAAATTGTCAAGAAAGTTCCCGATAAGGAATTTCGTAATGTTTCAAAAAATCACAAAGGAAAGTATCCCATTCATATTCTAAGGTTTTATCCAACGAAAAGCTGTGATAAGAGACACCGATGGTACAGGTCAGCATATTATTTTGAAAAGTAAGACGGAAAATCAAATCATGCATATCCTCCGGTGGAAGGCTGTTGTCACAGGAAGAAAATAATTCTTTCGCTTTGGCTGGAGGCAGGGCAAAAACAAATTTAAAGAAAGTAGGGGTGCGTTTTCCCTTAATCAGCTCAAACAGTGTGGAACGTAATTTGGAAAAGGGAAGATAGGTAAAATCCAAAAGACCTTCTGTCTCCAGTTCTTCATTAGAATAGAAGGAAGAGTTGATATGACCGTCGAAGGTATAAGTGATATTGGTCCGAATCTCTCCCTCCACAAAAAGAAAAGAATCAAAAATTTCAGAACGGAGAAGCTTGGTCATAAAATTCCCCACATCTATAAGTTGTATAGCAAGCATGCAGATACCTCCTAAATTTTCATAGCTATGTAAACTAAAAACATTATAACTTACAGTTATAGTAAAGAAAAGACATTTTTTACATGGAAAAAATTGTACACAATAATTAGAAATATTGCAACAATTACAAATTATTTAAACCTGTTACAGAAAAACTGAATAGATTTATTGCGAGGGAATATATGTGTGGGTAAAAATCCTGCAAAATTAAGTTACATAAAATGGAAAATGAAGGAGTGGAAAAAAACAGTGGGATATAGTACAATGTGAAGCAAAGAGACAGGAGGCAGGAAAAAATGGAGGAAAGGATAGAAAGGCTGTTTACATTGCTGAAAAAAGGAGTCACTCCTTTTCATGTGGTGGAAGAGGCAAAAAAACAGTTGGAGGAAGCAGGATTTGAAGAACTTTCCATGAAGGAGACATGGGGAATCAGCCAAGGGAAAAAGTATTATCTGATTCACCACGGAACCACATTGATTGCCTTTACAGTTGCAAAAAATGCAATGTATCGGGAAGGCTTTAAGATGGCAACAGCCCATACGGATTTTCCGTCACTTCGAATCAAACCGAATCCGGAGGTACACAGTGACGGATATGGACAGTTGAATGTAGAGGTCTATGGTGGACCGATTTTGAATACATGGCTGGACAGACCGCTGGGAATTGCGGGAAAGGTGGCACTGAGAGGAGAGGATGCCTTTACTCCGCAGATTCGCTATGTAAAATCTCAAAGGGGAATGGTAACCATACCAAATCTGGCAATCCATATGAATCCTGAAATCAATAAAGGAATTGAGCTGAACCGGCAGACCCACATTCTTCCGATTGCGGGAATAGATGCAGATGAGGCAGACAAAAAATTTTTCATAAAATATCTGGCAAAAGAACTGGGAACAGAGGAAGCTTCAATACTGTCTTACGATTTATATTTGTATAATGAAGAAAAACCGGAAGTGGTAGGGATGGAAGAGGAATTGATTTCCGCACCACGGTTGGATAATCTCACATCCGTACAGGCACTTTTGGATGGAATCACAGCGGGACTTCCTCAGTGGGGAATCAATCTGATTGCTCTGTTTGATCATGAAGAGATTGGAAGCAGAAGTAAACAGGGAGCAGGTTCCATGTTGCTGCGGGATGTGACAGAAAAAATTCAGATGGCATTGGGCAGAGATGCCATACAGAGTAAGGATGCAATCTATAACAGTATGTTGATTTCCGCAGATGTTGCCCATGCCACTCATCCCAATTGGCCGGGAAAGACGGATATTACCAATAAACCGGTTCTTGGCAGCGGTTTTTGTATCAAGGAAGCGGGAAATCAGAATTATGCTACGGATTGCGAGGGAACTGCAATTGTGCAGCAGCTTTGTGAAGAAGCACAGATTCCTTATCAAAAATATGTGAATCGTTCAGATGTGCGGGGAGGAAGTGCATTGGGCAGTATTGTAGACAGTTTTCTTCCGTTACAGACGGTGGAGGTGGGAGTTCCGCTGCTGGCAATGCATTCGGCACGGGAGACTATGGGAACTAAGGATATGGAGGCATTGAGTGCCTTTATGAAGACATATTTCTTAAAATAAGACAGAGCAGGAGGAGTACCATGAGACAGAAGAAGCAGTATCGTATATTGCTTCCGCTGGTTTTGAGTGTATGTCTCTTAAGCGGATGTTCCATCTTTGGATGGACACCGCCTAAGGACATAGCAATCACGGATATATCAAAAAAGCAGGAAAAACAGGTAGAAAGTATCTCTACGGAAGCCTATGTGTATCAGACCTTAGACGAAGAGACGAAGGTGGTATACGATCAGGTGCTGGATACCATTTTAAACCATGAAGAGAAGGTGGAGGTATCCACTTGTGATACGCAGGTACTGGATCATGCCTATACAGCGGTAAATGCGGATTACGGCGGTCTTTTCTGGGTGTCGGGCTATATGTATACCCAGCATTATAGGGGAGATACTATCGTAGGAATTGATTTTTCACCGAATTATACGGTCAGCAAAGAAGAGCGGAAAGAAATCCAAGAGCAGATTGATAAAAAAGTAGAGGAAATGCTTGCAGGGATTTCTCAGGAGGATTCCGATTATGAAAAAGTAAAGTATGTATTTGAGACGCTGATAGAGAATGTAGATTACAATAAGGAATCCGAGAATAATCAGAATATCCGAAGTGTTTTCTTAGACGGTTCCACAGTGTGTCAAGGTTACGCCTGTGCCACGCAGTATTTATTAAAATTGTTGAATGTACAGAGTGTGGTGGTGACAGGAAAAGCCAACGGCGAATCCCATGCATGGAACTTGGTACGGATGGATGGCAATTATTATTACGTGGATACCACATGGGGGAACTCCCGTTATCTAAATGAAGACAATTCGGAAAATAAATATGTAAATTACAATTATCTGGGAATGACTACGGAAGAAATCAGTATGAGCCATCAGGCAGAGGTGTTCTATGAACTTCCGGTCTGTACTGCCACCGGGGATAATTACTACGTCTATGAAGGGCTTTACTTTACGGAGTGGGAGCCGGACAGAATCGGAGCAGTTTTTGCAAAGGCGTGGGAGACAGAACAGAAAAAGGTATCCGTGAAATTTGCCACAAATGATCTGTATGAGAAGGCGGTATCTTACTTTATAAGACGGGAGCATATCTCTGATTATTGTGACGGACTGACTACGATGTACTATGTAGAAAACGAGGAACAGCGAATTTTATCCGTTTCTTTTTAAAAAAATATAAATAGGTCTTTTCAAATGAGAATGATTGTGCTAGTATTAAGTAGTAATCAAAACTACGTGTAATAGAAAAAGAAAAAAGATAATATATTTTTTAATAACAAATGGAAATGAGGATTGTGACATGAGCTATAAAATCGTAGTGGATAGTTGTGGAGAATTGACAAAAGAACAGAAAGCCAGTGAACATTTTGCATCCGTAGCTTTGGAGCTGGATGTGGATGAATATCATTTTGTAGATGATGATACTTTTGTACAGAAAGATTTTTTGGAAAAAGCAAAGGCAAGTCCGAATTGTCCCAAGTCTACCTGTCCGTCACCGGAGCGTTATCTGGAAGCTTATGAAGGAGAGCAGGAGCGTATCTACGCAGTAACTCTTTCCTCACGTCTCAGCGGTTCTTATAACAGTGCACAACTGGCAAAGAATCTCTATGAAGAGGAGGAGAAAAGAAATAAAAAGATTCATGTTTTTGACTCTAAATCTGCATCTATTGGAGAAACGCTGATTGCCATCAAGATTCAGGAGTGTGAAGAAAAGGGAATGAATTTTGAAGAGGTCGTTGATGCGGTAGAGGCCTATATCGAATCACAGACCACCTATTTTGTGTTGGAGACACTGGATACTTTACAGAAAAATGGAAGACTGAGCCATCTCAAAGCATTGGTGGCAGGAGCTTTGAATATCAAACCGGTGATGGGTTCTACACCGGAGGGAGATATTTGCCAACTGGGAAAAGCAAGGGGAATGAACAAGGCTCTGGATAAGATGGTACAGGAGGTCTTAAGCAGAGTGGAAAACAGTCAGGAACGGATTTTGGCGATTTCCCATTGTAATTGTCCGGAACGTGCGAAAATGGTAAAAGAGAAGCTGGAACGGGAGGCACAATTCAAAGAGATTATCGTGCTGGATACCAGAGGAATCAGTACCATGTATGCCAATGACGGTGGCGTGATTATTGCCGTATAAGAATTGCAAAAAGGAATAGAGAATGAAATCAGTCTGTAAATGCAGGCTGATTTTCTTATTTTTCTTTTAATTTTTCCTTGAGAATGGGCAGAATATTGGACAAAAGATAATATTGTGTTTATAATAACTTTGTTGTATATAAAAAAATGAGAAAAGGATTGTATTTTGGGATTAGAAAGTAAATTAGAACAACATCAAAAGAAAATACAGATTGGATACCTGATACTGTTGTTTCTGTTTTCCTGTATGTGGATGTGGGTGCAGCCCCTAAATGCATCACCGGATGAGGGAATGCGGTATCTGGTGCCGCAGTATATTTATAATCACGGCAGACTTCCAGTGGGGAGTGATCCGGAGATTATCAACTGGGCATGGGGAAGCTCCTATGGGTTTAACCCAATAACATCTTATATTATAAGTGCCCTATTTATGAAAATTACGGCGGTATTTACCACAGATGCCACGGCGTTACTGATGGCGGCAAGATTGGTCAGTGTTCTTTTTGGCGTTGCCAATGCCTATGTGGTAATAAAGATTGCAGAAAAGCTGTTTGAGGAAAAAAGGATGTACCAGTGGCTATTTATTGTATTTGCCACTCTTTTACCGGAGGTAGTGTTTATTACTTCTTATGTAAATATTGATGCAATGGCATTGTTTGGAACCTCTCTTACGATATATTGCTGGATTCTGGGAATGGAGTCGGATTGGCGGTACAGAAATTGTATTGCTCTGGGAGCTTCCCTTTCGGTCTGTATCCTTTCCTACTATAACACCTATGGATTTTTGGTATGTTCCTTCCTGCTTTTTGTGATATACGGACTTTGGTTATCTGAGAAGGGAAAGGAATCGGGAGTTTTCAAGACAACTATAAAAAAAGGATTGGTGGTACTGGGAATAGTACTGCTGTTGACCGGGTGGTGGTTCATTCGTAATTATATTATCTATGACGGAGATATTTTAGGGCTTGATGCCTGTAATCAATGTGCCGAGTTGTACGCACTGCCGGAGTTGAAGCCGTCGTTTATTAACACCCATCAGGAAAAAGGATTGTCGTTGTGGAATATGTTGTTTCAGGATAAGTGGTTGATGTCTACCATGGGAAGCTTCATTGCCCGGTTTGGTTTTTCTGATATCTATATTGCTCCATGGATGTATTGGGCAATATCCATTATGTTACTTTTGGGGATTGCCGGGGCTTTGATAAATGCAAAAAGAGTATGGTTTAACGGGGAAGATAAGGCGAGAACCTTGCTGCATTGGATGTTTGTACTGGTCATTCTCCTTACGGTGGGAATCAGTATGTACTATTCCTATACCGCAGATTACCAGCCACAGGGCAGATATTGCCTTCCTATGGTAACGGCATTGATGTATTTGGTGGTGTATGGGATACAAAGAGGAGGCGAATTCCTCAGAAACAGAAGCCAAGCTGCGGAGAAGATTATTGTTTGGGGAATGGTGGGAGCATTTGCTTTAATTACGATACTGAGTTATTTTGTGTATTTTGCACCGGCATATGCGATGTATCATTAGAAGGAATGAGTTTACAGTTAGGATGAAGAAATATGGAAAAGTTATCAATTGTAGTACCGGTTTATTATAATGAGGAAAATTTAAAGCCTCTGTATGAGGATTTGAAAGAAAAAGTATTGGAAAAATTGGATTGTGCCTATGAGATTGTATTTGTCAATGACGGGTCAAAGGATAGGTCTTATGAAGTTATGCAGGAATTGGCGGCAATGGATGAGAACATCAAACTGGTAAATCTGTCCAGAAACTTTGGTGAGCATTTGGCGACTCTGGCAGGGATGGCGGAGTGTACGGGAACGGTAGCGGTCCGTAAAGCGGCGGATTTACAGGAGCCGTCGGAAATGATTCTGGAAATGCTGGAGAAATACCGAGCAGGTGCAAAGGTGGTGCTGGCTGTCCGCAAGGACAGAGAGGAGCCTTTATCTCAGAAAATGTTTTCTAAGATTTATTGTTGGATGATGCGAAAATTTGCTCTTGCCAATATGCCTCAAGGCGGGTTTGACACCTATATGATTAGCCGTCAGGTGATAGATATTTTGGTGGAAATCAGTGAAAAAAATGCACCGCTGACGGAACAGGTGCTGTGGAGCGGTTTTGAAAGTGAGAAAGTTTATTATGTGCGTCAGAAAAGAGAAATCGGAAAATCCGGCTGGACTCTTTCTAAAAAGATAAAGTTGACGGTAGATTCCCTGATATCTTTCTCCTATTTTCCAATCCGATGTGTATCTGTGGTGGGAGCATTATCCATACTGGGTACGATAATCGGAGGAATTGTCATCCTTGTGGAACACTTTATGGGACGCATTACGGTGGAGGGTTATACTACCATTGTATTGCTGATTCTGCTGGCATTCGGAATTGTTATGTTAACCTTAGGGGTTATGGGAGAATATATCTGGCGAATCTTAGATGAGGTTCGCAATCGTCCGTCTTACATTGTGGACAAGGTGGAGGATGGTAAAACAATAAAATCTTTTTCTAAAAAAGTTGACAAATGAGTTTGTACTTAGTATAATATCACTTGCGTGTAAGAAATGTGCGCGAGTGGCTCAGTTGGTAGAGCACGACCTTGCCAAGGTCGGGGCCGCGGGTTCGAGTCCCGTCTCGCGCTTGAAAATAAGAGATATGGAAACATCCATATCTCTTATTTTTATGCCCAGAAGTCACTCGAAGATTCGAGTGACCTGGGCATAGCCCGGGTCAGACCCTCCCGTCTCGCGTAGGATGAAGGTTCGAGTGACCGGGTCACGCGTGCCCCGAAGGGGTAGACCCTCCCGTCTCGCATTTTTTATTTCTACAAAATTAAAAGTCGGTTTTTTTATGTATTTAAATGCATCATTCCTTTTAAAGAGTATTGACTAATTCGGAAATCCGACATATTATAATAATACAAAGAGTAATTGTTTGGAATATATTATAAAAAGCAAAGTATAAAAGAGTTAATTATTTGGAGATAATTATATATGTCGGGTATGAGACTTAAAACCGTACCGAGTGGTCGGAATGGAGACCTTAAACCCATTCGAGTGTAGAGAAAACTACTAAAAATCGTGAGAGGAATGGCATTGTCATTCCTCTTTTTGCATAGGAGGTTAAATGTATACCATAAGTTTTAAGGAAAGAGTAAAGAATGAAGCCATAACTAATGCAAAGTTATATGAAACAAATTTTATTAATTTTGAATATTTAATTTGTTCAAAAGCTTTTGAGAATTATTATCATATAATAAAATCAGATAAAGGTAATTATTTGCATCTTATTGGAATACATACAAATCTAACAGCAGAAGACTTTTTTGACAAATGCTATAATGGAAAGTTGGAAGAAGTAGATTTTGATTTTATTAAACCAAATAAATCTGAAAAATCGGTGAAAGGTTCTGTAAGAGAAAAAATAACAGTTTTACCATATATGGTTAGGTTGTTTGAACAAAAACTATTTGCAGAAGATAATTTTAAAAGAAATAAGGTAGAATGTGCGTTTGCAACTTCAGATAATAAATGTACATTAGGATTTGCAGTTTCTGGTCGTCCAAAATCTTTATTAAAAGGAAACAAATTAGAAACAAACAAAGTAAAAGAAGTGGATTTAATCTTTAGAAAACCTAGAGGTAGTAAAATGCCATATTCAGAATTGGTTTATGGAAATGTAGCAGACATTATTCAATATAAAGAAAAAATACTGGATTTTGTATCACAAGATTTTTTAGTATAAAGATAATTATGCTTAAAAAGAAAAAAGTTTTTGTCAATTCCATGATGGAGTAAAATTTTACCCTCCAAAGGAATCAGCTCCCCTCCCTCCTCGCGAGAAGTTTAGGAAATGTTTATATTTTTTCATCGGAAAGTTTATAGGTGTGTGAGAGAATAAGCAGGAAGAATGAGAGTGAAGGAGGAAATGAATGTATTTTGTATTTTTGATTTTGGCGTTGATTGCAACTTTGTTGAATCCCTATGTAGGACTGTTCGGACTTTTGGTGATTGTGGAGATTTTGGTTTATGCAGGATTTGGCATATACATTGAAAAGACGGAAGGTTTTGCGGATTTTTTTGGAGATATATCGGAGAAGAAGTATCTGAACAATGTACAGAAGTCCGGTAAGGTAGTGATGAAAATATGGTGTGTGGCAGCAGTGTTTTTCTGGATTTGCAGCACCTTCATTAGTCTGGTGGTCTGGCTGTTTGCTTCAGGGGTTATTGGCTCTGACGGGCGTCATATGACACCGTGGATTGTGTTTGAACCGAAAAATGAGTTTTCGGGAAGTGTCAAGATGCTGTTGGCAGCAGTCATTATGCAGACCTGTGCGGTAGTGTGGGTATTTTGGAAAAAGAAACAGATGGAAAAACCACGGCAGCTGGACAATTTTGTTCAGAGAGAGAAAGAGCGATATGAGGGCTTAAAGGAATGTATCCCTCAGATAGATATTCATATCGGATTGCTGCCGATTCTCTGTGTGATACTGGCAATGATTTTCGGTATGGCAAATCCTTATCTGGGCTGGATTTCCTTGTTGATACATTTTTTGTATCTGCTGTTGATTGGAGCATTGAAGCTGATGGTGGTTGTCAGTGCGAAGATAAGTAAGATGGACTCCCGTGCAATGCTGAATGCCAGATACTTATTGGCACATCTGTTGAGAGGCTCTGCCTATAATGAAAAGATTTTGGCAACTATCTGGGTCATTACCGGTTTGAGCTGCGGAGGACAGATGTTGTTAACCTTCAAGGCAAAGAATGATATGTTTGCGGTTTTCGGACTGGATATGGGAATGGCGGCACTGGTGTTAAGCTGTGGTTTTGAGATACTTACAGCCCTGTTTTTGAGCAAAGCCGTCCTTGGAATCGGTGTAAAAGAATAGAAATGGATTTGGAATAAACCACAATTTTGCGGCATACCATATATTAAGCAAAAAAGTGGAGGAGGTTCCATTGAGTTCAAAAACAAAAATTATGGTCTTACATATGAAGGAATTGATCTATACTGCGATATTCGTGGGGCTTGGGATTCTTTTGGTTATCCTTCTGGTATGTATGTTCAATAAAAAGGATGATGGAGAAAAAAGCAAGGAAACGATGAAATATCAGGCGGGAGTGTATACCTCCTCAATTCTGTTTAACGACAATATTCTGGATGTTGAGGTGGCGGTAGATGAGAATGAAATCAAGTCTATTTCTCTGGTGAATCTGGATGAATCTGTTGCAACCATGTACCCGCTGGTGGAGCCGGCATTGGAGGAACTGGCAGAACAGATTTATGAGAAACAGTCCTTAGAAGATATTACATATAACAGTGAGAACCAATACACCAGCATGGTGCTTATGAATGCCATTGAAGATGCGGTGGAAAAAGCAGAAATAGAGTCAAAATAGAAATGAGGGTGTCTACTTGAGACACCCTCATTTATAATAGATTATTTTGTTCTGAAGCCGCTGACCACTTGACTTAAATCGCCGGAAATCTGTTTCTGCGAATTGGAAAGAGAAGCAACGTCATTGATGATATGAGAGACATTCGTAACAGAGGTCATAATAGATTCGCTCTTGTCACTGGTTTCTAGTGTGGATTCAGCAACACTTTGGATTGCCAGTACCACCTCGTTCATAATGGTTCGGATGTTGTTAATCATCTCATCAATGTTGTCGGTAAGCTCTTTGATATTTTCAGCGTCATTGCCGTATTGTTGTGCAACGTCAACGAAGAAATTGTAATCGGAGCTAACGGTATCGCCTACAAAATTCAACATTCTGTTGGAAGAATCGGTCAGAGACGAGAATGCACCGTGAACATCAGAAACAGTAGTCTTAATCTTATTTACAGTTTCAGAAGTCTCAGAAGCAAGCGAACCGATTTCGCTGGCAACTACAGCAAAGCCTTTTCCTTGTTCTCCGGCTCTGGCGGCTTCGATAGAAGCATTTAAGGACAGTAGGTTAATCTGTTCTGCGATTCCGGATACAATATCGGCTAAATCCCCAATGGATTGTACGATTTTTGAATTTTCAATATTGTGGCTCAAATCCTCCTCAAAACCGGAAACAAGTTCATTGGTACGGGATTGGGAGGAAAGACATTTGGCTTGAATGTTTTTGGCCCGATCCCTTATTTCATTTACAATCTGATTGCTGTCATTGACTTTTTCCGCACAGAGATTGATGGAGGCATTGACTTCTTCGGAGGAAGCGTTGACCTGTTCTGTTGCAGCACTGGTATTGCTCATGGCATTGCTAATGTCTGTCATATATGTCTGAATTTGTTCAAACTGCTGTTGCAGAGATTCAGAAATATCATGCAGATGGCTGCTGGAGTCTGTAATCTCTCCGGTCAATGTCATGGTAGTTCCGATAATAGATTTTAAACTGTCATGCATCATACTCAGAGAATTGCTCATAACACCCAGCTCGTCCTTACGTTTTACAGAAAGTGGTTCACTAGTAAGATTACCGTCGGCGATTTCACCTGCAAAGTTGGTAACCAAGTTCAGACTCTTAGAAATTTTGGTAACCTCATAGATAATAATCACAATACTTAAAAATAGTCCTATTGCACCTACAAATATCATAATAGAAACCTGTTTCCGAATCGGGGCAATAAGCTCTTCACGAGGCATGGAAAGAATTAATTTCCAGCCTAAATCTGAGAAGGTAGTATAATATGCGGTATATTTTACGTCATCGGTATAGGATAGTGTGCCTTTTTCCTCAGAAATCACTTTTTTGCCCAGTTTTGCAATGGATTCATTAGAATCCTCTGTGATGCGGAGTCCATCTGCTACTTTCTGAGTATCCTTACAACTGATATAAGTTCCCTCTGCGGTTATGAGAGTGGCAAATCCTTTTTTGCCGACTTTTACAGCGGATATAAGATTTTGTATGGTTTCCAACTGCATATCAACTGTAATACATCCGATAAAAGTATCTCCATCGTAAATCGGCATAGAGCAAGAAGACATTACCAATCCGCTGTAACTGTCATAATAAGGATTGGTTATTACCGGTTCTTTAGTACCGTTGGCAACATTCAGATAGTATTCTTGATTAAAGTAATCGTATTCTGCGTTGCTGTAATCAAGAGTAGTCACGATTTCTCCATCTTCTTTATAAAAATATGGGCCCACATATTTTTGAGAGGCATCGTAAACATTCGGTTCAAACCAGATACCACTGCCTAAGACCATATCGTTATCAGCAATGGTTTTGGCAAAAATAGCCTCATAGTCTTCCAGACTGGAAGTATGATAAGTGGCAGATACAAGGGAGGACAATTCCATGGACATTGCTTTTACAGAATCAATTTCTTTGGAAACAGATTGAACTTGAGCATTCATTTCTGCATCCATATATTTTGAGTTCTGTTCTACGGTAACGGAATTGGCAGTAAATCCGCTGATAAAAATCAAAGCCAGAATTACTGCGATGATGACCGGTAAAATGGTTAATAACATGTGAATATGTAGTTTTTTCATAGTATTACTCCTTTCCTATAGATTTTTCACGTAACGTAAATGTTAATTATATTCTATGCTCTATAGGAAAAAAAAGCAAGAGAGAAGCCGTTGTAGCTTCTCTCTTATTTCGTTCTAATTATTGACCAAAGAATTCTGATAATCGTTAATTGCGGTAGGGTCTATCTCAATATAGTTTGTAGGTTTGTTCTCCTCGTGACGGGTGTAGATGGAATAGCCGCCCCAACCTATGATGACAGCAGCAACCGCAACTGCACAGATACGTCCTGCAATAGATTTTGCCTTTGCCTTTTTCAGATTTTGTTTTCGATGTGCCTTCTCTTCTTTATATCTGTCAACTTTCTCCTGACTCATAATAAAATCTCCTTTTTTATAGAACACATACATGCGTTCTTCTCATTTGTGCTCATTATATCATATGCTCCGCAGTGCACACTCGGGAGCTGTTTGCTCCCTCGTTCGCGTACATTATATCACAATTTCAGAAAAAAATCCCGAAAAATTTTCACAAAGTATAGGATATGTAGTATCATGGTAATGGATAAGAAAAAAGGGGAAAATATACACATAAGGAGGATGCTATGATAGAGGTAAAAAATCTGACCAAAGTTTATCGTTTGAATAAAAAGCAGATGGCAGAGTCAAAGACGAAAAATCCAAAGAAAACAGCAGTGAATCAGTTGAGTTTTACTGCACAAAAAGGAGAAATCTATGGACTCTTGGGACCGAACGGAGCAGGAAAGACTACTACCCTGCGATGCATTGCTACTTTGATTAAACCTACCGAAGGAGAAATCTATGTGGATGGACATGAAGTTTGCAAAGAACCGGAGGAGGTCCGCAGGAATATCGGTTTTCTGACCAGTGATATTAAGTTGGACGAGCAGTTTGATGTGGATTATATGTTCGGGTTCTTTGGAAGACTTCACGGAGTGGAGCCAGAGGTGTTGGAGGAGCGGAAGGAAGAACTGTTTGACTACTTCGGAATCCGTGATTTTGCCCACAAACAGATTAAGGAGCTTTCCACCGGAATGAAGCAGAAGGCGGCTATTGCAGTCAGTCTGGTACATAACCCGGATATTGTTATATTTGATGAGCCTACCAATGGACTGGATATTGTCACAGCCAGAAGCGTTACGGATTATCTGAAAAAGTTAAGAGACCAAGGGAAATTGGTCATCGTATCCACCCACATTATGTCTGAGGCAGAAAAGCTCTGTGACCGTATCGGAATTATCATTGATGGTCGGAAGGTGGCAGAGGGGACTTTGAAGGAGCTGTTGGAGCAGACCGGAGCCGACGATTTGGAGGATGCATTTTTTGAATACTACAAAGAGAATAAGGGGGCGGAATAGGATGAACGGAATGAATCAGATTTTTAAAAAAGAGATGGCAAGGGTTTTTAAAGATAAAAAGATGGTATTTTCCGTTTTCCTCCTGCCGGTGCTGATTATGGTACTCATTATGTCCATTGTCAATGGTATGGTGGACAATATGATGAAGGACATTGAAAAGCACAATCCTATTGTATATGTACAGAATGAGCCTCAGAGTTTTCAGGAATTTCTGAAAATGGGAAAATTCAAATATGAAATCAAAGAGATTCAAGGAGAAAAGGACCGAAGCAAGGCAGAAAAAGAGATTTTAGAGGGAGAAGCGGATTTAATCATTGAATTCCCGGAAAATCTGGATGAGCAGCTTGCTGCTTACAAAGAGGGAGATAAGATTCCGCAGATTAAGACCTATTATAATCCATCGGAGGATTTTTCTTCTGCGGCATATGAAGAGATTTCTATGGGAGTCTTGGAAAATTATCGTCAGACCCTGCTCTCCATGCGTGTGGGAAATCTGGAAAATATCATGGTATTTACGGTAAATTCCGACAATGAAGACATGGTAATCCAAGACGATGAAAAGGCAGGAGGAAAAGTGCTGGGAATGATGCTTCCATACTTTATTACTATCCTGTTATTTGCCGGTGCTTTGGGTATCGGCGGCGATATGATTGCCGGAGAAAAAGAACGGGGAACCATGGCAAGTCTTTTGGTATCTCCGGTAAAAAGAAGCTCCATTGCTCTGGGAAAAGTAACGGCACTGATGGCGATTTCCGGGCTGTCTTCGCTGGTCTATGTGGCGGTTATGGCAATCTGTGCCCCGATGATGATGGATTCTATGATGGGAGGCGGCGGAAACGGACTGGATTTACATTTGAATCCGCAGCAGCTTTTGCTGATGGGAGTCCTGTTAATTGCCATTGCATTTTTCTATTCCTCCATTATCGCGTTATTGTCGGTGTTTGCAAAATCCACCAAGGAGGCAAATTCCTATGTCATGCCGGTTTATATGGTAGTTATTATCGTGGGGCTTTTAACCATGTTCCAATCCGGCACACCGGAGACAGTAAAATACTGGATTCCGATTTACAACAATGCATTGGTATTGCAGGGAATCCTTACCCAAGAGATTTCCACGGGAGCATATCTGATTACGATGGTGGAAAATCTTCTTTTGGGAGCTTTGTTTACCGGAGGAATTGTTCAGGCATTTAAGAGCGAGAAAATCATGTCAAAATAGAACCTTGCAACCGGATTTAGAATCGGGTAAAATAAATAATTAGTATCTTTAAGATAGAGAGGAAATATATCATAAAGGAGAACTTCTATGAGTTTAGCGGATCAGATTTTTATAGATATGTGCAAAGACATTTTGGAAAACGGAGTCAGCACGGAAGGGGAAAAGGTGCGTCCTCACTGGGAAGATGGCACCAGTGCCTATACCATAAAAAAATTCGGTGTGGTCAATCGCTATGATTTATCCAAGGAATTTCCGGCAATCACCCTTCGGAAAACAGCCATTAAAAGCTGTACGGATGAGATGCTTTGGATTTGGCAGAAAAAGTCCAATAATATCCATGATTTGAAAAGCCATGTCTGGGATGAATGGGCAGATGAAAGCGGCTCCATCGGAAAGGCTTACGGCTATCAGATGGGTGTAAAGCATCAGTACAAAGAAGGTATGATGGATCAGGTGGACCGGGTGATTTATGACCTGAAAAACAATCCTTTCAGCCGCCGGATTATGACTAATATCTATGTGCATCAGGATTTGCATGAGATGAATCTCTATCCTTGTGCTTACAGCATGACCTTCAATGTAACTCAGAAAAAAGGGGAAGACCGGCTGACGTTGAATGCTATTTTGAATCAGCGTTCCCAGGATATTCTGGCGGCAAATAACTGGAATGTCTGTCAGTATGCTGTGTTAGTTCATATGCTGGCACAGGTCTGTGATATGAATGTGGGAGAGCTGGTGCATGTGATTGCGGATGCCCACATTTATGACCGTCATATTCCGCTGATTGAGGAACTTATCAGCAGACCGACCTATGATGCACCGAAGTTTTCTCTGAATCCGGAAATTAAGGATTTCTATGAGTTTACCACGGATGATATTAAGATTGAGGATTATGTGACGGGACCTCAGATTAAAAATATTCCAATCGCAGTGTAGGAGGAGACAGATGAATTTAATTGCAGCAGTGGATAAAAATTGGGCAATAGGTTTACATAACAAATTATTGGTAAGCATTCCCATGGACATGAAATTTTTCCGTGAGACAACCACCGGTAAGGTAGTGGTAATGGGAAGAAAAACGCTGGAGAGTTTTCCTAACGGAATGCCTCTGAAAAACCGTGTCAACATCGTTCTCACAAGTGATAAGAGCTATCAGGTAAAGGATGCGATTATTGTACATGACGATAAAGAGCTGCACGAAGAGTTGAAAAAATATCCTTCCGAGGATATCTATGTCATCGGCGGAGAGAGCGTTTACCGTCAGCTGGTGGATGAGTGTGATGTGGCTCATATTACAAAGATTGACTATGCCTACGAGGCAGATGCCTATTTTCCGAATCTGGACGAGAAACCGGAGTGGGAAATTACGGCAGACAGCGAAGAGGAGACCTATTTTGATTTGGAATTCCGCTTCCTGAAATATGAGAAAAAGAAATGTTAGAGAATTTTATATACAGTATTAATGTGACCATTCCCATTTTTCTGGTAATGGTACTGGGGTATTTTTTGCGGCGTCGGGGAATGCTCAACGAGAATTTTGTCAATGTGGCAAACAAATTTAACTTTGATGTGACGCTGCCGTTTATGGTGTTTCGGGACATTGCGGCGGTGGATATCCGAAGCGTCTTTGATTTGAAATATGTACTGTTTTGTGCCATTGCCAGCTCTGTCTGTTTCTGGGTGGTCTGGGGACTGGCAAAGCTGTTTATGAAGGATAAAAGTCTTATTGGAGCCTTTGTACAGGCATCCTTTCGCAGCAGTGCGGCGGTAATGGGGTTGGCATTCATTTCAAATCTCTACGGACCTTCCGCCATGGGACCTTTGATGATTATCGGTGCCGTGCCTTTGTATAATATTTATTCCGTGCTGGTACTGACCTTTGAGGCAGAGGATGACGGAACGGGCAGGAATACCGGAAAGCTGAAAGAGGCCTGTGTCAATATTTTGAAGAATCCAATCATTATTTCCATTGTATTGGGATTGATTGTATCATTATGTAAACTAGATTTCCCGGTGTTGGTGGATAATACCATTGACAATGTGGCAAAGATGGCAACGCCGTTGGCTTTGATTACCTTAGGTGCAGGATTTGAGGGAAAGGAAGCCTTGGCAAAAATGAAACCGACACTCTGGGCAGCCTTTATCAAATTGATTGGGCAGGCGGCAATATTTATTCCTATCGCCATTGCCCTTGGTTTTACCGGAGAAAAATTGATAGCCATTATGGTGATGCTGGCAGCTCCGGCAACCCCAAGCTGTTATATTATGGCAAAAAATATGAAAAATGACGGTGTGCTGACAGCAAGTATTATTGTGACGACAACGCTGCTGGCGGCATTTACCCTGACGGGATGGATTTTTATTCTAAGGAGTATGGGATATATCTAAATGAAGGAGGAACTATGGATATTACAGGAAGAAAATTATTTGTAAAAGCGTTGATGGAAGAAGGCGTAGATACCATCTTCGGATATCCGGGCGGAACCGTTACGGATTTATTTGATGAATTATACAAACAGGATGCCATTGATGTAGTCCTCCCACGCCACGAACAGGGACTTTTACACGAGGCAGAAGGCTATGCCCGGGCAACGGGAAAGGTAGGAGTCTGTCTGGTAACCAGCGGTCCGGGTGCCACCAACATCATTACGGGACTGGCAGATGCCCACTATGACGGGATTCCGCTGGTATGTTTTACGGGACAGGTGCCACTGAATCTTATTGGCAACGATGCCTTTCAGGAGGTAGACATTGTGGGAATGACCAGAAGTATTACCAAGTATTCCGTTACGGTACACAACCGGAAGGAATTGGGCAGAATCATTAAAATGGCATTCCATATTGCCACCACCGGAAGACCGGGACCGGTATTGATTGATTTTCCGAAAGATATTCAGGTACAGACCGGTTCTGCGGAGTATCCTGACCATGTGGATATCCGCGGGTATAAACCAAGCCAAGGAGTACATATCGGACAGCTGAAAAAGGGATATAAGCTGTTGAAGGGGGCAAAGAAGCCACTGTTTTTGATTGGCGGCGGCGTGAATATTTCAAAAGCAAACAAACAACTGTTAGAATTGGTGGAAAAGACAAAGATACCGGTGGTTACCACCATTATGGGCAAGGGAGCCATTCCCACAGACCATCCATATTATGTAGGAAATTCGGGAATGCATGGAAGATATGCGGCAAATCTTGCAGTCAGCCAGTGTGACGTACTGTTTTCCATCGGAACCCGTTTCAATGACCGGATTACCGGGGACTTAAATGAATTTGCTCCTAATGCCAAGATTGTCCATGTGGATATTGATACCGCCTCCATTTCCAGAAATGTGGTGGTAGATGTTCCTATTGTGGCGGATGCAAAGCTGGCAATCGAAAAGCTTTTGGAATGGGCGGAACCGCAGAAAACGGATAAGTGGATGAAATGTATCCGGGAATGGGAAACAGAAAATCCACTGGAGATGCGAAGAAACAGAGGATTGACCCCACAGATGATAATGGAACAGATTAATACCTCCTTTAAAGAAGAGGATGCCATTATTGTAACGGATGTAGGTCAGCATCAGATGTGGGCAACCCAATATATCGAGCTGAATAAAAAGAAAAAATTTATTACCTCCGGCGGTCTTGGCACCATGGGCTTCGGTTTTCCGGCGGCTATCGGAGCCAAGATTGGATGTCCGGATAAGCGGGTTATCTGTATCAGCGGAGACGGAGGAATGCAGATGAATATACAGGAATTTGCAACAGCCATGACCCAGGAGGCAAATATTATTATCTGCGTACTGAACAATTATTATCTGGGAATGGTGCGTCAGATGCAGCAGCTTTTTTACGGAAAACGATATGAGGCTACCTGTCTTAGAAGGCGAAAAAGCTGTCCGGCAAATTGTAAAGGACCGAATCCTGCCTGTCCGCCTTATGAGCCGGATTTTGTAAAGCTGGCAGAGAGCTATGGAGCCTGTGGACGCCGGATTGAAAAAGAAGAGGAACTGGAAGAGGCTTTTGCATGGGCAAAGGAACAGAACACCCCGGTATTGTTGGAGTTTATGATAGCTACTGAGGAAATTGTATTGCCGATGGTCAAAAGCGGTAATCCTATGAGTGAGATGATTTTGAAATAAGGAGGAAAGACCCATGGAACATGAAATGAAAAACAGATGGATTGCACTCTATGTGGAGAACCAGATAGGTGTTCTGGCAAAGGTATCGGGACTTTTCTCCGGGAAATCCTACAATCTGCAAAGTTTAACCGTAGGAACTACGGAGGACGAGACCGTTTCTCGTATGACCATCTGTGTTACCAGTGATGATATTACCTTTGAGCAGATAAAAAAACAGTTGAACCGTATGGTGGAGGTCATCAAGGTCATTGATTTGACAAATATTCCGGTTCATATGAAAGAAATTCTGTTTGCAAAGGTAAAGAAATGTACCACGGAGCAGATTGCAGAGGTGTTTCAGATTGCAGAGGTATTCCAGGTACAGGTGGCGGATATCGGAGAGGACAGCGTACTTCTGGAATGTAAGCTGTCAGAACGTAGAAATAATGAGTTGATTGCCCTGTTGCGTTCTAAATTCAAACAGATTGAAGTGGTGCGGGGCGGAGCAGTAGCCATTGAGTCCATCAGTACCTCCTGTCGTTAAAGCTTTAGATTTTGGCAATTTTCAGGTTGCTAAATTTCGGAAAATAAAAGATAAGGACTTGCAAGGTTATAAAACCCTGCAAGTCCTTGTTTTTTTATCATCTGGCAAGAATCTGTGTAATTTCTCCCACGTACATCGTGTGATAATTTTCTAAATCATTTCCTGAGTACCATTTCGGGAAAAGTTCGGAGTCAATGAAGTGTTCTTTTTTGATAGGAACTGCAGCCATCTTCTTGCAGATAAATACAAGATTTCCTTCATCCACAAAAGGAACGCCTTCATAGTTGTTCAGGTTCAAACCGGAAACTTGGAATTTATCTTCCTGTCTGCCGGAAACCGCACCAAAATATTTTAAATCATTTTTGTATTTCGCATCAAAAAAAGTAAGTGAAAAGGTGTCATTTGCATCAATAAATTCTTTGGTGTATCTGGTTTTGCGGATAAAAATATAGACTACATTTTTTCCCCAGAGAACACCCAGTCCACCCCAGCTTGCTGTCAGGGCATTTGCTTTTTCTTCTGTGCCGGAAGTTACCAGCATCCATTCTTTTCCGATTTTTGTAAACGGATCCAACTCGAACATATCGAGAGGGTAAGGCTGAAATGTATGCATAAAAATCCCTCGCTTTTCTTTTTTATTATATTTATATGTATATATTATAGCATAAAAGTAGGGGAGTTCCTATGTAAAAGTCAAAAAACCGTATAAATATAACTCATGGAGAACACATATATCTATAAATTTGAGTTATGTCCCATATAAGCCTTTGGAATAATCTTGACACTGTGAAAAAAAAGTATAATAATTGACAACAGAAGCGAGAAGCATGAGAAAGAGAGGACGTGGAGATATGGACATCAGATTTGTAGAGGCAAAAACATTAAAGGAAAAACCGGATCAGAAAAATCTGGGATTTGGAAAATACATGACAGATTACATGTTTGTGATGGATTGGACAAAGGATGAGGGTTGGAAGGATGCCAGAATTGTGCCTTATGAGCCGATTACTCTGGACCCGGCATGTGTAACCCTGCACTATGCACAGGAGACCTTTGAAGGAATGAAAGCTTACCGCACAGCAGAGGGTAAGATTCAGTTATTCCGTCCGGAGATGAACGCAAAACGTATGATTAATTCCAACGCAAGACTTTGTATGCCGGAATTCCCGGTGGATATGTTTGTGGAGGCAGTAAAGGCATTGGTAAAGGTGGAAGAAGACTGGGTTCCGTCTGAGCCGGAGACTTCCCTTTATATCAGACCATTTATGTTTGCCACAGAAAATGCATTGGGCGTACATATGGCAAGTGCATATAAATTTATGATTATCTGCTGTCCGGTTGGTGCATATTACGCAGAGGGAATCAATCCGGTTAAGATTCTGGTAGAAGATGAACTGGTTCGTGCTGTAAAAGGTGGTACCGGATTTACCAAATGCGGCGGTAATTATGCAGGTTCTATTTTGGGACAGGTAAAAGCAGAGAAAATGGGATATTCACAGGTTCTGTGGCTGGACGGTGAGCAGCGGAAATATGTAGAAGAAGTGGGAACCATGAATATTATGTTTAAAATTGCAGGAGAAATCTATACAGCACCGATTGAAGGAACCGTACTTCCGGGTGTTACCAGAGATTCCATGATTCATATTTTGAGAGATTGGGGCTACAAGGTAAATGAGACCAGATTATCCATAGATGATTTGATGAAAGCGGGCCATGACGGAACCTTAGAAGAGGTTTTCGGAACCGGAACAGCAGCGGTTGTATCACCGGTAGGCGAGCTTCGTTATAAAGATGATGTAGTTACCATCAATGATTTTAAGATTGGCGATTTAACTCAGAAACTCTATGATACCCTGACAGGAATCCAATGGGGCAAGCTGGAGGATAAATACAACTGGACTGTTGAAGTAAAATAAGAGAAAAAAGGAACCAAATCCTGACTCTGTGCATAGATTAGAAGGAAGAAAAACATGAGGTTTTCTATGGCAAAAAACAGATTAAGAGCCATGCAGACCGATGGCACGGACAAAGGAAGACTCCAAGTCAATGTAACGGGATTTCGAAGACACAGACCCATTCCCAATGCACGGATTCAGGTCTATTTTACAGGAGATCCGGAATCTCAGATAGAAGAATTAAGTACCAATGAGTCGGGTCAAACGGAACAGATAGAGGTGGCAACGCCTCCGTTGGAATATAGTATGGAACCTTCGGAGCAGCAGCCATATGCAGAGTATACTGTACAGGTAACGGCACCGGGATATCATTCCATCAATGTATCGGGAATTCAGATTTTTTCCGATGAGACGGCAATCCAAGATATTGAACTGGAACCTATTGAAGAAGAGAAGCGGGAAGACCGTATTGTAATTCCGGCAAATACTCTTTTTGGAGATTTTCCGCCAAAGATTGCAGAAGCCGAGATTAAACCGGTGGCGGAGTCGGGAGAAATTGTACTTAGCAGGGTAGTAATACCGGAATATGTGATTGTACATGATGGTGTGCCTACCGACAACACGGCGGCGAACTACTATGTGAAATACAGAGATTATATTAAAAATGTGGCATCCAGTGAAATTTATGCCACATGGCCGGATGCAACCATCAGAGCTAACATATTGGCAATCATGTCCTTTACGCTGAACCGTGTGTATACAGAGTGGTATCGGAACAGGGGTTATGATTTTACCATTACCTCTTCCACCGCATATGACCACAAGTGGGTCTTTGGAAGAAATATTCACTCCAATATTTCCAGAGTGGTGGATGAAATGTTTGTGAACTATCTCTCCAGACCAAATGTAAGACAGCCGATTTTGACCCAATACTGTGATGGGGAACGGGTGTCTTGTCCGAATTGGTTGAGTCAGTGGGGAAGTAAATTCTTAGGGGATCAGGGATACAGTACCATTGAGATTCTTCGTTACTATTATGGAAATAATATGTATATCAATACCTCTGAGCAGGTATCCGGTGTTCCAGCATCATGGCCGAGAGTGGATTTGCAGGTGGGCTCCAGAGGAAACAGTGTCAGAATTATACAGGAGCAGCTCAATACCATTGCTAATAATTATCCGGCGATTCCGAAAATTGCCGTGGATGGTATTTATGGTCCGGCAACCAAAGCTGCGGTGGAGAAATTCCAATCCATCTTCAATCTGCCGGTTAGCGGGATTGTGGATTATCCCACATGGTATCGGATTTCAGACATTTATGTGGCTGTAACCAGAATGGCAGAGTTATATCAATAGTATATAAGTATATGAGGAAAATACCGTTTTACGGTGGGAAACCACTGCAAGCGGTATTTTTATTTTTGTGATACACTGCCGTATGGGATTATGGTACAATAGAAAAAAATCAAGGAATGATAGGAAGAAACTATGCCTAATTATAAAATGATATTACAGTACGACGGAACCAGATACAAAGGCTGGCAGAGGCAGGCGAATACCGATGCCACCATTCAGGGAAAATTGCAGAATATTTTACAGAGGATGACCGGGGAAGAAGCGGATGTGCAGGGGTCGGGAAGAACCGATGCCGGAGTTCATGCGAAAGGTCAGGTTGCTCATGTGCATCTGCAAAAAGAGTGGCAGCCGGAGGAGATAAAAGATTATGTAAATTCTTATCTGCCGGAAGATATTGCGGTTTTAGAGGTGGAAGAGGTAGAGGAACGTTTTCATGCAAGATTACTTGCAACATCTAAAACATATGAATATCGAATTGCAAAGGGGAAGAAGGCGGATGTGTTTCAACGGAAATATGTTCATGTAATAGAGGAGCCATTGGATGTGGCTGCCATGAATGAGGCAGCAAAAAAGCTGATAGGAACCCATGATTTTAAAGCTTTTTGCGGAAACCCGAAGATGAAAAAGTCTACGGTGCGGACCATTTATGAAATCGAGATTACAGAGACAGCACAGGAGATAAGGCTGCGTTTTACCGGTAACGGATTTTTGCAGAATATGGTGAGGATTCTAACCGGAACATTGGTGGAAGTAGGACTGGGACAGCGAAGCCCAAAAGAGATGGAAAAAATACTGGAAAGTAAAAAGCGGGAAAGTGCAGGTGCTACCATGCCGGCAAAGGGATTGACGCTTTTGGAAGTAAGATACAGGTGATGAAATGGAACAGTGGTTGGAAATACGGAAAAGCGGGAGATTTGACGAGATTGGAAAGAAATATGGCATTGACCCTGTTGTGGCGAGGATTATGCGAAACAGAGATGTGACGGAAGATGGAGAAATAGAAAGTTACCTGAATGGAACGACAGCCTCCATGGGAAATCCGTGGCTGTTAAAGGATGCCAAAGAGGGAGCGGAGCTTTTACGGGAAAAAATTCAGGAGAAAAAGAAAATACGGATTATCGGAGATTATGATATTGACGGAGTTATGTCAACCTATATTCTGCTACAGGGAATCCGGGAGCTGGGGGGAGTGGTGGATGTTGAGATACCGGACCGAATCAAAGACGGATACGGCGTGAATGAACAGTTGGTGGAACAGGCAGTTGCGGACGGCGTAGATACAATCTTAACCTGCGATAACGGTATTACGGCAAAAAAAGAGCTGGAGGCTGCCAAGGACGCAGGATTGACGGTAATCATTACCGATCATCACGAAATTCCCTATCAGGAGGAAGAACAGGAGCGAATCTATCTGATACCAAAAGTGGATGCGGTAATCGACCCGAAGCAGGAGGAATGTACCTATCCATATAAGGGAATCTGCGGAGCCGTAGTGGCATGGAAACTGATACAGGTGCTTTATGAAACCATGGGAAGAGACAGACAGGAAGCGGATAAATTTCTGGAGTATGCGGCCTTTGCCACCGTGGGAGATGTGATGGAGCTGCGGGGAGAGAACCGTATTTTGGTAAAAGAAGGACTGAAACGGTTGAACCATACAGAAAACACGGGATTAAAGGCACTGATTTTTCGGAATCAACTACAAAATCGAGAGATAAAAGCTTATCATATAGGATTTGTTTTAGGTCCCTGTCTCAATGCCAGCGGAAGATTGGATACAGCCAGAAAAGCATTAAAGCTTTTGTGTGCCGAAAACTGGCAGGAGGCAGTGGCACTGGCGGAGGATTTAACCGGGCTGAATGAGATTCGCAAAGATATGACTCAAAAAGGAGTGGAAGAAGCGGTAAATCAGATTGAACAATCTCCTTGGAAACAGGACAAGGTTTATGTGGTGTATCTGCCGGAATGCCATGAAAGCATTGCGGGAATCATAGCGGGCAGAATCAGAGAAAAGTATCACCGTCCTGTGTTTGTGCTAACAAAAGCCGCAGAAGGTGTCAAGGGCTCCGGGCGTTCCATAGAGGCCTACTCCATGTATGAAGAGCTATGTAAATGTCAGGAATTATTGGATAAGTTTGGCGGTCATCCAATGGCGGCGGGACTCAGCATGCAGGAGGAACATATTGAAGAGTTTCGCCAGATGCTTAACAGAAACAGTGTCTTAGAGGATGGAGATATTGAGCCGGTCATCCGCTTTGATGCGGTTTTGCAGTTAAAGGATTGGACAGAAGAGAGGGTGCGGCAGTTGGAGAAACTGGAACCCTTTGGGAATGGAAATGAGAAACCGATTTTTGCAGCAAAAAATCTTCGGGTACAGCATATAAGACAGGTGGGAAAAGAAGGGCAGATGCAGAAAATGGTTTTGATGGACAAAGATGGGACAAAGTGTGAGGCCATTTCTTTTGAAAACCATAATATTTCAGAAGGAGAGGAGTTTCGTATTCTCTATTATCCTCAGATAAACAGCTATGGAGGATATGAGACCATTCAGTTGGTGATTTCGGGAATCTGTCGGTAAAAAGTTGCCAACAAATGAAAAAAAATATATAATGCTTCTAAGAAAAATAAAGGGAGAGGGAAGGTTATGCAGCATATACTTTTGGTAGACGACAATTTGACTAGTTTAAAACAGGCAGCAGCATTGCTGAAGGACACCTACAAGGTAAGTATGGTAAAATCCGGAAGCCAGGCATTGGAGTTTTTGGAAAAGTTTACTCCCAATTTGATTCTGTTGGATATTGAGATGCCTCAGATGGATGGCTTTGAGACCATTCAGAGAATCAAACTGGATGAACGTTTTCGCAAGATACCGGTGATTTTCCTGACCGGCGATCATGATACCGCCACAGAGACAAAAGGTTTTGAATATGGAGCAGTAGATTTTATCACGAAACCGTATTCTCAGGAAGTAATGCTGCATAGAATCAGCCTTCAGATGGAGCTGGCAGAATATCAGGTGCAATTGGAAAACATGATTGAGAAACGTACGGAAAAATTGCTTCAGACAAGAGTTGAGATGGCAAGAATGACAGCAGAGCTGGATGTAGCCAGAAGAGTACAGACAAGCATGCTTCCAAAAGGATGTAAAGCGGATAGGATCAAAGACGGATTTTCTATTTGTGCAGGAATGAAGCCTGCCAAGGAAGTAGGGGGAGATTTCTTTGATTATTTCAAAGTGGACGACAATCATGCGGCAGTAGTCATTGCGGATGTATCGGGAAAAGGTGTACCGGCGGCTCTTTTTATGGTAGTCGCAAAGACCTTAATCAAGACCAAAACCAAAGAGATTCTTTCTCCGGGCAAAATTTTGGAGGAGGTCAACAATGAAATCTGTGAGAATAACGAAGAGGACATGTTTGTAACTTTGTTTTTAGGAATTGTGGAGATATCCACCGGTAAAGTGGTATGTGCCAATGCGGGACACAATCCGCCGATTAAAATAAAGGCAGACGGAACCGCAGAATATTTGAGTGTGGAAAAAAATTTTGTCCTTGGAGCCATGCCGCAGATTGAGTTTTTGGAAAATGAATTGTATTTGGAGCATGGAGACTGGTTGTTTTTGTATACCGACGGAGTTACAGAGGCGGTGAATGAAAAAAATGAATTCTTTGGGGAAGAACGGTTGCTGAAGATTTTACAAACCTCTGAAATTAAAGGAATGATTGGCAAGGATTTTTTGTCCTATGTAAAAAAAGAAGTGGAGACTTTTGTGGGAAATACAGAACAGGCAGATGACATTACCATGCTGGTATTCCAATATACATAGTAGAAAAGTGACGGAAATTCTAAAGATTTCATTAAATTTGCTTCATATTTTTGACAGAGGCTCGTTTCTGTGTCAGAATGTATGGAGCAAATCTTTTTTATAGGCAGAAATTGCCAAAGGAAAAGGGAGAATGGGTTAGAATGGAGGATAATATGAAGAAGCAATTAAAGAGAATACTGGGACTTTGTCTGGCAGTTACAATCTGTTTTTCTATGACGGTTACGGCATTGGCGTCGGAGGTTTCCGAAACAGAAAATACAGATTCCGGTGAAATAAAGGGTGAGGTAACCACGGATGAAGGAAACAGCGAGGACTCTACCGACAAAGATGATGATAATGTAGTGGTAGAAAAGGATGACAAACCATATCTTGCTTTAGGAGCAGACCTGACTGCGGAGCAGCAGGCAACAGTGCTGGGATTGATGGGAATTGACCCGGCAAATTTGGACAATTATGATGTGGTATATGTGACCAATGATATGGAGCATCAATATTTAGATTCCTATCTGCCGTCTAAGACAATCGGAAGTAAAGCATTGTCTTCCGTATTAATTATGAAAGGCAAAAAGGGAAGTGGTATTCAGATATCCACCAAAAATATCTCTTATTGTACCGTGGGAATGTATAAGAATGCATTGGCAACCGCAGGTTTGGAAGATGCGGAAATCATTGTGGCAGGTCCGTTTCCTATTTCGGGAACAGCAGCATTGATTGGAGCATTACAGGCCTATGCGGAGATGACCGGAGAAGAAGTTTCCGAGGATGGTCTGGATGCCGCAATGAATGAGATTGTGGTAACGGGAGAACTGGCAGATGCGGTTGGCGGAGATAAAGCACAGGCAGAAGAATTTATGGCATATCTGAAACAGCAGGTAGTCAAAGATGGACTGGATGATGAGAAAAGTATCAAAGAAGCCATCGACGATGCGTGCAAGAAGTTCGATATTACCTTGAGCGATGCTCAGATAGATAAGCTGGTAGATTTGCTGATGAAAATCAGTGACTTGGATTTAGACTGGAGTTCACTGAAAAAACAGGCAGCGGATTTGTATGACAGATTAGGAGATTTAGGTCTGTCGGACAGTGGCTTTTTAGATGCCATTAAGAGCTTTTTCCAAGCCATTATAGATTTCTTTAAGAATCTGTTCTCTTAATAGAAAGCTTTTAACTGAATAAAGATATATAAAAATATGAAGGCACAGTTGGAACTGAACAAAGTTCCGGCTGTGCCTTTTCTGCCGCATCTTTATACTATCTTAATATGAGAGCAAATATCCTTATACAAACTTTAAATGAAAGAAGGGATAATTAAGATAGTATAAAGATTGATTAAGAAAGTTGGCAGGTACGAAAATGGAATATTTACGATATAGGAAAAAACGATTGACGTCTTTTCAGATTATTATTATGGGCTTTTTACTGGTTATATTGACGGGAAGCATTTTCTTAATGCTTCCTGTTTCTTCGAGAACTGGGGAAGTTACTCCTTTTTTAGATGCCCTGTTTACTGCAACCTCAGCCACCTGTGTAACAGGACTTGTGGTACATGATACGGCAACCTACTGGTCAGCCTTTGGGCAGGCGGTCATCTTACTTCTGATACAGATTGGAGGTATGGGGGTTGTGACGGTGGCAGTATCTGTGGTTACTATTTCAGGAAGAAAAATAGGACTCATGCAGAGAAGCACCATGAAGGAAGCCATTGCGGCTCCCAGTGTAGGGGGGATTGTAAGGCTGACAGGTTTTATTTTAAAGGCAACCATTCTGATAGAAGTGTTGGGAGCTTTTCTTATGGTTCCGGTTTTCTGGAAAGATTTCGGAGCATTGAAGGGAATCTGGTATGCATTGTTTCATTCCATATCTGCTTTTTGTAATGCAGGCTTTGATTTGATGGGAAATATGGGGCAATATTCTTCTTTGACCGGATATGCAGCAAATGGTTGGATAAATGCTGTCATTATAGGACTTATTGTTGTGGGAGGAATCGGCTTTCTTACATGGGATGATGTGAAGTCCAAAGGAATACATATTAGAAGATACCGGATGCAGAGTAAAGTAATACTGGTAATGACTGCTGTTTTAATCGTAATCCCTTTTGTCATATTCCTTTTTGGAGAATTTAGCAGGCAGATATGGGATGGAATGCCGCTGGGAGAAAAGATATGGGCGTCTCTGTTCCAGTCGGTTACTCCCAGAACGGCGGGATTTAATACCATTGATTTAAACTTGTTCAGTGAAGCCGGGCGAACCATGGTCATTCTTCTGATGCTGACGGGCGGTTCTCCGGGTTCTACGGCAGGAGGTATGAAAACCACTACCTTAGCGGTTCTATTTATGACTTTGTTTGCCATATTTAAAAGAAAAGGGGATACGGAGTGTTTCGGAAGAAGAATTGAGGAAAACACCATAAAATATGCTGCTGCTATTTTGATGATGTATCTGACCCTGTTCCTGACAGGTGGAATCATCATCAGCTGTATGGAGGGATTGCCTATATTGACCTGCCTCTTTGAAACAGCTTCTGCCATAGGTACGGTGGGATTGTCGCTGGGAATTACGCCGGGACTTGGAACGGTATCGAAACTGATATTGATGATACTGATGTTCTTTGGCAGAGTAGGAGGTCTTACTCTGGTGTTTGCGGCATTTTCAGATAAAGAGATACATATATCAAGGCTGCCAAAAGAAAAAATTACGGTAGGTTAAAAGAGAAAGGAAGGTACAAAGATGAAGTCAGTTTTACTAATTGGATTGGGAAGGTTTGGAAAGCATGTTGCCATAAAACTCCATGAACTGAATCATGAAGTGATGGCTATTGATAAAAAGGAAGAGAGAGTAGAGGAAGTACTGCCTTACGTTACAAATGCACAGATTGGAGACAGTATGAATGAGGCGTTTTTGCGTTCTCTTGGAATCGGCAATTTTGATGTCTGTTTTGTTGCCATTGGAAATGATTTTCAAGGCTCCTTGGAAACAACATCATTGCTGAAGGAGTTGGGAGCCAAGATGGTGGTGTCCAGAGCTGCCAGAGATGTACAGGCAAAATTTCTACTTCGCAACGGTGCCGATGAAATTGTCTATCCGGAGAAACAGATGGCTACATGGACAGCAATCCGATACACCTCGGATCATATTTTTGATTACATAGAGCTGGATAACGATTATGCGATTTTTGAAATAGAAGTGCCTACGGCGTGGATTGGAAGAACCGTAGGGGAAATTAATATACGACAGAAGTATAAGATTAATATTATGGCATTAAAGAGGAACCAGAAAATGGAGTTGACCATAACCCCGGATACCCGTTTTACAGAGGAAGATGCCATATTGGTGCTGGGTAACAACCGGGATATACAGAAGTGTTTCCATATATAAGATATAGGAGGACTTAATCGGAGGTGGTATAATGAAGATGGTCCTATTACTGGTGGCATATCTGGTAGTCGGAATCATACTTTTTTTCTTCATAAAAAAATGGGATATTTTTTTGGAGGAATGTCAAAAACAGAAGGAGCTATCTGATGGCAGTGAAGAGAGAGGAAAATGAAAAGGGACGGGGACATTTAAAAATATTTTTTGGCTATGCAGCAGGAGTAGGAAAAACCTATGCTATGCTACAGGCTGCCCATGCCGCAAAACAGAGAGGGATAGATGTGGTGGCAGGATATGTGGAGCCTCACGCCAGACCTCAGACCGCAGCTTTGTTGCATGGACTGGAACAATTGCCGAACCTTGTGGTAGATTATAACGGTATTACACTAAAAGAATTTGATTTAGATGCGGCAATCAAAAGAAAGCCAACTCTGATGCTGGTGGACGAGCTTGCCCATACAAATGCACAGGGATGCCGTCATACAAAACGTTATCAGGATGTGGAAGAGCTGCTGAAAGCCGGCATAGATGTTTATACCACCGTCAATGTGCAGCATATAGAAAGCCTGAATGATATGGTGGCGGCAATTACAGGGATCATGGTCAGGGAGAGGGTTCCTGACTCCGTATTTGACAATGCTTCGCAGGTAGAACTGATTGATATAGAGCCTCAGGAATTGCTGGAGCGGTTACAGTCTGGGAATGTATACAAAGAGACGCAGGCAAAACAGGCTACTCAGAACTTTTTCCAGATTGAAAATCTGATTGCATTAAGAGAAATTGCGTTGCGAAGATGTGCAGAGCGTATCAACACCCTTTCAGAGGAAGCCAGAATTAAAAACGGAGGGGATTATTATACCGATGAGCATGTGTTGGTCTGCCTGTCCCCTGCACCGTCAAATATGAAAATTATCCGTACAGCAGCACGTATGGCAAAAGCATTTCGCGGCTCCTTTACCGCATTGTATGTAGAAACCTCCGAGTTTGCCGTGATGGACGAGGAAAATAAAAAAAGGCTGAGAAGTAATATGCGGCTGGCAGAGCAGCTGGGAGCCAGAATAGAGATGGTATATGGTGAGGATGTGCCTTTCCAGATTGCGGAATTTGCCCGGTTGTCCGGTATTTCCAAAATTGTAATCGGAAGAAGTACCGCAACCAGAAAATCCATATTCAGCAAACCTACCTTGACAGAGAAACTGATTTCACAGGCACCGAATTTGGATATCTATATTATTCCGGACAGTACCTCGGAGATGGTTTACAGGGCAAAAAAGGTAAAAAGAAAATCAGAGAATTTATGGAATATAGCAGATGTGGTAAAAAGTATCGGAATGATTGTGGCAGCATCTGCCATCAGCTTTGGATTCTGGAAGTTGGGAATGAGTGAATCCAATATTATCATGGTGTATATTCTGGGGGTATTGTTTACGTCCGTCATTACCACACAAAAGATATACAGTTTGATTTCCTCCATTGTAAGTGTTTTTGTGTTTAACTTTTTATTTACAGAACCGAGATATACCTTGCTTGCTTATGAAAAAGATTATCCGATAACCTTTGTTACGATGTTTGTGGCTGCCTTTCTGACTGGAACGTTGGCAATTAAATTAAAGAAACAGGCAAAACAGGCTGCACAGGCAGCCTATCGGACAAAAATACTGTTTGATACCAATCAGCTTTTAGAGGGAGTCAAAGAAAAAGAAGAAATTACCACCGTAACGGTTACCCAGCTCATTAAACTGCTGAATAGGGATATGGTGATTTATCTGGCGGAAAAAGAAAATTTATCTGCACCGAAATTTTTCTCCGTAGACGGGGAGACAGCCAGTGAGGAATATCTGTCGGAAAATGAAAAAGCTGTTGCCTTCTGGGTATTGAAAAATAACAAGCATGCAGGAGCAACCACAGATACGCTTTCAGATGCAAAATGTTTATATCTGTCCATACGAACCAGCAATGCCGTATATGGAGTCATCGGAATCGTAATTGGAGATATGCCGTTGGATTCCTTTGAAAAAAGTATCCTGCTGTCTATTTTAGGAGAGTGTGCCTTGGCTCTTGAGAACGAGAAGAATGGAAGAGAAAAGACAGAGGCGGCATTGGTGGCACAGAAGGAACAGTTGAGGGCAAATCTGCTCCGTTCCATTTCCCATGATTTGCGTACTCCGTTGACCTCCATATCCGGGAATGCCAGCAATTTGCTGTCCAATGGAGAAAAGTTTGATGCCGATACCAAAAAGCAGCTATATTCAGATATTTATGATGATTCCATGTGGCTTATTAATCTGGTGGAAAATCTGCTTTCTGTAACAAGAATTGAAGAAGGTAGACTGAATATCAATTTATCAACGGAGCTTTTGGATGAAATCATTACAGAAGCATTACATCATATCAGCAGAAAGAAAGTGGAGCATAAGATTTCTTTTCAGGCATCCGAGGAGTTTATTCTGGTAAAAGTGGATGCAAGATTGATTATGCAGGTGATTATCAATATCGTGGACAATGCCATTAAATATACACAGAAAGATTCGGAAATCGTAATTACCACGCGGAAACAGAATCATAAGGCGGTTGTTTGTATTGCAGATAACGGAGGCGGAATTTCCGATGACGTAAAACCGCATATATTTGATATGTTTTACAGTGGGGCAAAGAGCATTGCCGACAGCAGACGAAGTCTGGGTCTGGGATTATCTCTTTGTAAATCAATTATTACAGCCCACGGAGGAGATATAGAGGTTTCGGACAACAGGCCTCATGGAGCGGTGTTTACATTTTCTTTGCCAATAGAGGAGGTGGATTTACATGAATAAAACATTGATTTTGGTGGTGGAAGATGACAGACCGGTACAAAATCTTATGATAACAACCTTGAAAGCACACGATTACAAATATTTGACTGCGATGAACGGAGAAACTGCGATTTTGGAAGCTTCTTCTCATAATCCGGATATTATTTTACTGGATTTGGGATTGCCGGATATGGATGGAATCGAAGTGATAAAAAAAATCCGTACGTGGTCCAATGTGCCAATTATAGTCATCAGTGCCAGAAGCGAAGACACGGATAAAGTGGATGCATTGGATGCCGGGGCAGATGATTATCTGACCAAGCCCTTTTCTGTGGAAGAGCTGTTGGCAAGGCTTAGAGTTACGGAAAGAAGACTGGTGGTCAGCCAGCCGGAACAAGCGGCATCTTCTGTATTTGTAAATGGAAAGCTTCGTGTGGATTATTCCGCAGGCTGTGCTTATTTGGAAGAGGAAGAATTACATCTGACCCCTATTGAATACAAGCTGCTGTGCCTGCTTTCCAAAAACGTAGGGAAGGTGTTGACCCATACCTTTCTGACCCAGAATATTTGGGGACACAGTTGGGAAAATGATGTGGCATCCCTGCGAGTGTTCATGGCAACCCTGCGGAAGAAATTGGAGAAAAATTCTGATTCCGTGCAGTATATTCAGACCCATGTGGGGGTTGGATACAGAATGATGAAGGTGGAATAAACAATAAAAAACAGGAACTATCCTTAGGAAATGATAAGTAGGACAGTGCCTGTTTTTTATGTTTATATCCGTTTCTTTAGAATCTCTAAGATTTTCTCTACTTGAAGTGGTGTTCCCTGTAACTCTTGAACGGCAAGGCGGTTTTGTTCGCTAAAGCCCACAAGAATATTGTGATTTGCTTCTGCCAGATAGTCCATAATACCGTCAATGTCCGATTTGATATTCTTCGGACAATGGATGTAAAGGTGTTTGTTTGCCGTAATATGCAGCGTATAGGAAATGCTGAAATGATACCAGAAAAATTTGTGCAGGGTGGAATGTTTATAGACCCAGATAATCTCCTGTATCGGAACGACCGCAACACCGTATTTGGAAAGCTCAATAAAATAATGTTCTGTGATAAACATATCGTCGGTAGCCAACTGTGGCAATGTGGCAAGCTCCTCTTCCGCCTGTTCCAAAAGCTCTGCCGGTTTTCCGAAACGTCCAAGCTGCTGAATCGGAGGGGACAGCAGAGGAAAGCGATAATATACAATGGACAGAATCAGATGAACAGTGGCATATAGGAAGCTTGCAAAGTAAAGAAAGAGAAGCAGATAGCTGCCAAAATTGTGGCAGTCCGGTTCACTCAGATAAAAAGGACTTACTTTGGAAGTGATTCCGGTCTCTGTCCAATCCAGAGTATCGGCAAGATTCACCAGAAGTTCCCGATATGCCTTATCGCCTTTTACCAGCCGTCCCTGTACCGTCAAGGAAGAAATCTCAGGAAGTCCCTCCTGACTGGTGGATGGGGAAAGCAAAACCACAATACATTCGTCATTTCTTGTTGTATAGTAATAATATCCGGTTGTAATTCCAAAACGGGTTTTCGTATAACCGCTGAAATACAGCGTGGAAAAATCCGTCTGAATAAAAGAAACATCCTTGGCGTAAACCGATTCCAAATCATCCTTTTCGGTAATCTTTTCCGGGAAAACCATCTCGGAAATCGGAGAAAAAATCCATAGGAAAACCAGAAGAATCAAATATAAAATCGGAGAAACCATTTTGGTCTGGTATAACTCCCGGATGTTTTTGGTTATATAGTGTTCGTAATTTTCCATCATAGCCTAAGTATAAGGGTTATCTTGGAAATAATCAAGGTTGCTTTTATGGAAAAAAATTGCTAGTATTATAGAGAAAATCAGGAATTAACTTATCACAGATATTTGATAAAGGAAAGGAACCGAAAATGGACGCATATACCAGCTTTGCAGAAGTTTATGATATGTTTATGGATAACGTGCCCTATGAAGAGTGGAGTCGTTATCTTACGGAATTGTTGAAGGAGTATCGCATAGAAGAAGGTGTTGTCTGTGAACTGGGGTGCGGAACCGGAAAGATGACAAGGCTGTTGGCAGATGCGGGGTATGACATGATTGGCGTGGATATGTCCGAGGATATGCTTGCCATAGCCAGTATGGAAAACCCGCAGCAGATTCTGTATCTGTGTCAGGATATGAGGGAGCTGGAGCTTTACGGAACGGTGGCAGCTGTAGTTTCCGTCTGCGACAGCATGAATTATCTTTTGGAAGAGGATGATTTGCTGGAAGTATTCCAAAGAGTCAACGAATATCTGGAACCGGGAGGCGTTTTTCTCTTTGATTTAAATACCATATACAAATATGAGACTCTTTTGGGAGAGACTACTATCTGTGAGAACCGCCCGGAGGGCAGCTTTATCTGGGAAAACTATTATGATGAGGAAGAACAGATAAATGAATACGATTTGACTCTTTTTATTCAGGAAAAAGAGAATCTGTACCGCAAATTTGAAGAAACCCATTATCAGAGAGGGTATTCTATGGAAAAAATACGCACACTACTGGAGGAGGCAGGCATGGAATTTGTGACAGCCTATGATGCCTGTACCAAAAATCCGCCGAGAGAAAACAGCGAGAGAATTTACATAGTGGCAAGAGAGAAAGGAAAATAAAATGTCAGATTATATTGTAAGAGCAACAGCGGCAAACAGCCAGATACGTGCATTTGCCATTACTTCCCGGGAACTGGTGGAGGAAGCCAGAACCCGCCATAATACAAGTCCTGTGATGACTGCAGCTTTGGGCAGATTGTTGAGCGGCGGGGCAATGATGGGAGCCATGATGAAGGGAGAAAAGGATTTACTGACCTTGCAGATAAAATGCGGAGGTCCGGCAAAGGGATTGACCGTCACCGCTGATGCAAAGGGAAGAGTGAAGGGATATGTGGAAGTGCCGGATGTAATGCTGCCACCTAACAGTCAGGGAAAGCTGGATGTGGGAGGGGCTTTGGATCTTGGAATTTTGAACGTCATCAAAGACATGGGAATGAAAGAGCCTTATGTGGGACAAGTAGCATTGCAGACCGGAGAAATCGCAGAGGATCTGACCTATTATTTTGCAACCTCTGAGCAGATTCCGTCAGCGGTGGGACTGGGAGTTCTGATGAATAAAGATAATACAGTAAAACAGGCGGGAGGCTTTATTTTACAGCTTCTGCCGTTTACCAGTGAAGAGATTATCGGAAAACTGGAGGAAAAGATTAAGACCATAGATTCCGTTACTGAAATGCTGGAAAAGGGATACACCCCGGAGAGGATTCTGGAAGAGATTTTGGGAGATTTGGGACTGGAGATTACCGATACCATGCCGGCAGAATTTTCCTGCAACTGTTCCAAAGAGCGGATTACCAAGGCGTTAATCAGCATTGGAAAGAAGGATTTACAGGAGATGATTGATGACGGAAAGCCAATCGAGGTAAATTGTCATTTCTGCAACACCAATTATACCTTTGAGGTGGATGAGTTAAAGGAGATGATAAAATGAGAGACGGATTTATCAAAGTAGCAGCAGTCACTCCAAAAGTAAGAGTGGCAGATGTAAAAGCCAACGAAGAAGAATTATGTAAACTTATAATAGAGGCGGCAGAACATCAGGCAAAGGTAATTGTATTGCCGGAGCTTTGCATTACCGGATATACTTGTCAGGATTTATTTTATCAGGATATTCTGTTACGGGAAGCCAAAGAATCTCTGCTTCGGATTGCTCACCGGACCAGAGAGATTGACGGACTGATTTTTGTAGGTCTGCCTTTGGAATATAAGGGAAAGCTCTACAATACGGCGGCAGTCCTTCACAGGGGAGAGATTCTTGGAATTGTACCGAAAAAATATCTGCCAAATTACCATGAGTTTTACGAGGTACGTCATTTTACCAAGGGAATGGAAGAACCGGTGGAGATAGAACTGGCAGAGGGTATTTGTGTACCTATGGGAACGAAGTTGATTTTTTCCTGCAAGGACTTGCCGGAGTTAAAGGTGGCTGCGGAAATATGTGAGGATTTGTGGACACCGAATCCTCCTAGTAGCGGACATGCTTTGGCAGGAGCTACCTTGCTGGTAAATCTTTCCGCCTCCGATGAAATTACCGGAAAAGATATTTACCGGAAGGATTTGGTGGCAGGTCAATCGGCAAGACTGGTCTGCGGCTATGTCTATGCCAGTGCAGGAGATGGAGAATCTACACAGGATGTGGTGTATTCCGGTCATAATCTGATTGCGGAAAACGGAGTGGTTTTGGCGGAGTCCCAAAGATTTGAAACAGGGATTACCTACTCGGAAATTGATGTGATGCGATTGTCTTCCGAGCGAAGAAAAATGAACACCTTTGAGATTGAGGATGAGGGATATTTAGAAATTCCATTCTCTCTGAATATGGAAGAGACAAAGCTGACCCGCTATATTGATCCGGCACCTTTTGTTCCAAGCAGCAAGGAGAACCGGGACAAACGGTGTGAGGAGATTCTGGCAATTCAAGCCAACGGTCTGAAAAAGCGTTTAGAGCATACCGGATGCAAAAGTGCCGTGGTGGGAATTTCCGGGGGACTGGACTCTACGCTGGCTTTGCTGGTAACGGTAAAGGCTTTTGATTTACTGGGAATTCCAAGAGAAAAGATTACAACGGTTACCATGCCGGGATTCGGAACCACAGACCGGACCTATGACAATGCGGTCAATCTGATTCGCTGTCTGGGAGCGGAATTTATGGAGGTTTCCATCGTAGATGCCGTAAAGATTCATTTTCGGGATATCGGACAGGATGAAAATAACCATGATGTAACCTATGAAAATTCTCAGGCAAGGGAACGGACACAGATATTGATGGATGTGGCAAATAAAAAGGGTGGACTTGTAATAGGAACCGGAGATATGTCAGAGCTGGCACTGGGATGGGCAACCTACAATGGAGACCATATGTCCATGTATGCGGTAAACAGTTCGGTGCCAAAGACTTTGGTACGCCATTTGGTACGTTATTACGCAGACACCTGCGGACAAAAGGAACTGGCAGAGGTGCTCTATGATGTGCTGGACACACCGGTAAGCCCGGAGCTGTTGCCGCCGGAGGATGGAAAAATTGCACAGAAAACAGAGGACATTGTAGGTCCTTATGAACTGCACGATTTTTATCTCTATTATCTATTGCGTTTTGGATATCCGCCGGAAAAGATTTATCGTTTGGCAAAAATTGCATTTGACGGAGTCTATGAGGATGATGTGATAGAGAAATGGTTAAAGATTTTTATACGGAGATTTTTCTCCCAGCATTTCAAACGCTCCTGCCTGCCGGACGGTCCAAAGGTAGGAACCGTGGCAGTTTCCCCAAGAGGCGATTTACGTATGCCGAGCGACGCTTGTGCGACGCTCTGGATGTCTGACATAGACCAGAGCATATAAGATACCTGCCATAGCAAAGGCAGTTATGACATCAAAGAAAGAATGCTGTTTTAAGAACATGGTCGAGAGGATGATACTCACACATAAAATGAGAGAAATGAACCATCCACGGCCATGTTTTTTAAAGTGTTCACTTTTGCTGATGGCAATATGTATGCCCAAAGCATTGTAGACATGGATGCTGGGAAACAGATTGGTAGGAGTGTCCGTATCATAGAGCCATTTTACCAAATCTGTAAATATATTGTCCCGTACCAAGGTATCCGGTCTTAAATCGTGTCCGTTAGGATAAATGGTGGACACAATCAAGAAAATAGTCATTCCCGTAAACAGGAAGGTGCAGAGCTTATAAAAGTCCTGACGGTCTTTCAGAAAGAAATAGCCGATACCAAAAGCTACATATCCAAACCACAGAAAGTAAGGAACTACAAAAAATTCCACAAAGGGAATCTTATCGTCAATACTCATATGTACCAGATGGAAATTGTCGGTAACGTGCTGTTCCAGCCATGCGAACCATGGAAGATAAATCAGTGCATAGACGGCTACCCAGCCATGTTTATATTTTTGAAAAAAATTTTTCATTGATTGCAAAATAAAAACCTTCTTTATATGATTCTTTAGAATTAAGATGATTGATTCTGTGTGGGATTATAGCATAGCCTTTTTTAAAGAACAATGAAAAACCGAGAATTTTACAAATTCTTAAGAATTCCGGTATTACATTTTAAAAAAGTATTACAATTCCCGGAAAAAGTTGACATCAAAAATGAGGATTATATAATACAATATAGAGTGTAAAATGTTATAATTTGCGAATAGTCAAGATAAAGCGAGGGGTATGAAAGTGGAAGAGAACAATATGAACACAAAGAAAACCATAAGTAAAAAAGGAATATTGATTACGGCAGCGGTCATCGGAGTGCTGTTGGTAATTTATATAGCAGGTTCTATCTTTTTCCAGTCCCATTATCTGCCGAGAACGGTAATCAATGGGGTATCTGCCACCGGAAAAACAGCATCCGGTATGAAAAACAGTATTAAGGAAAAAGTAAAGAATTATGAACTGACTCTGGTGGAGAGAGAGGATAAAAAGGAAACGATCAAAGGAAAGGACATTTCCATCGAAGTAGAATTTGATGACACTCTGGAGAAGATTTTGGACAAACAAAATGGCTTCAAGTGGGTGGTAACTCTGTTCAAACCGGAGATTCACGAATCCAATTCCATCGTAAGCTATGACGAAAATCAGTTAAAAGAGCAGATGACGCAGTTGGAGTGTATGAATCAGGAAAAGATGAAAGCACCGGAAGATGCCAATGTAAAAGAGGATAAAAAAGAAGGCTATGTGATTGTGCCGGAGGTTATGGGTACCACCATAGATGAAGAGGCGTTTTGGGAGCAGTTAAAGGATTCTGTGTTGAACCTTCAAGTGGAATTGGATATGGACAAGAAATGTTATGTAAACCCAAAAGTAAAGGAAGATTCCAAAGACCTGAAAGAGTCCGTGTCCACTTTGAAAAAGATTAAAGATATTAAGATTACATATACCTTCGGAGACAAGAAAGAAGTCTTAGAGGGAAAAGAGATTAGCAAATGGATGGGTGTCAGCGAGGGAAAAGTAAAGGTAGACGACGAACAGGCATTGAATTATGTCAAGAGTCTGGCATCGAAATACAATACAGCGTACAAACCGAAGACGCTGAAAACCTCATGGGGCAACACCGTTACCATCAATGGCGGAAGTTATGGATGGAAGATTAATAATGCGGAAGAAGTGGAGCAGCTCAAGGCAGATATTGTGGCAGCAAAGGATGTGACAAGAGAGCCGATTTATTCGCAGACTGCCAACAGCCATGGTGAAAATGACTATGGAGATACTTATGTAGAAATCAATCTGACGGCACAGCATTTATATTTTTATAAAAACGGAAATCTGATTGTGGATACGGACTTCGTATCAGGAAATCCGTCCAAGGGAAATGCGACACCGGTAGGGGCATATTCAGTTACCTATACAGAGAAAAATGCAACGCTACGCGGTGATAATTATGAATCTAAGGTAAGCTATTGGATGCCGTATTGCGGAAATGTAGGAATGCATGATGCTTCCTGGAGAAATAAATTCGGAGGAGCTATTTATAAAACAAATGGTTCTCACGGATGTGTAAACCTGCCGACAGCAGCAGCAAAGAAAATCTTTGAAAACATTGCTGCGGGATATCCGGTATTAGTTTATCAGCTTCCGGGAACGGAGAGTGCAAAGGCAGCGGCAATGGATCAGGGAGCGGCAGTAACAGATGCTATTAATTCCATTGGAGATGTAACACTGGGAAGTCAGGGTATCATCGCCTCCTGTCGGGCACAGTATGATGCTCTCTCACAGGAAGCGAAATCCTATGTAACCAATTATGATGTACTGGTAGCGGCGGAATCTACCTACAATGCTTTAGTGCAGCAGGAGAATGAGAATCAAGCCAATAGCCAGGCACAGGGACAAGCTAATACAGTCATTGATCTGATTAATCAGATTGGTACGGTAAACGCAGGAAGCGGTGAGGCAATTAACCGGGCAAGAAGTGCATATAACGGACTATCTGACCGGGCAAAGGGTTATGTATCCAATTACAGCGTATTGCTTCAGGCAGAGACAATCTATCAGTCATTGACAGAATCCTAGGAAAGACAGGTAAAAAAAGTGGTATCAAAAAAGATAGAAAAGGCATTACAGGGCAGTTCCGCCATCCGTGCCATGTTTAACGAAGGAAAAGAAATGGCGGCTCTGTACGGTGCCGAAAATGTATATGATTTCAGTCTGGGAAATCCGGCAACGCCGGCACCGGAAAAGGTAAATGAAGCAATTAAACAGGCGGTAGATGAATTAAATCCCTTAGAACTTCACGGGTATATGTCAAATGCGGGATATGAGGATGTGCGAAAAGCCATGGCAGACAACCTCAATGGCAGGTTCGGAACGGATTTTACAGAGAAAAATATCGTGATGACCGTAGGAGCAGCAGGAGGATTGAATATCATTTTTAAGACCTTGCTGGATCCGGGAGACGAGGTAGTAGTGTTTGCTCCTTATTTTGGAGAATATCGGGCATATGCAGCAAATTTTGATGCGGTTATCGTAGAGGTTGCACCGGATTTTGAGAGCTTTCAGCCGGATTTGCAGGAATTTGAAAAAAAGCTGACCGCTAAGACGAAGGTTGTACTGGTAAATACTCCGAATAATCCTACGGGAGTGGTGTATTCCGAGGATACCATGAAACAGATAGCGGCTATACTGGAAAAGAAAGAAAAAGAATACGGACATGAGATTTATCTGGTGTCCGATGAACCTTACCGGGAACTGGTATATGACGATGTGCAGGAACTGTTTTTGACCAAGTATTACCGAAATACCATTGTGGGATATTCTTTCAGCAAATCCCTTTCCCTTCCGGGAGAGCGTATCGGTTATGTGGCAGTACCGAATGAGGTAGTGGATGCACAAAAGATACTGGATGGTCTGGAGGTCTCTAACAGAACCTTGGGATTTGTCAACGCACCGTCCCTGATACAGAAAGCAGCGGCAGCGGCAGTAGAGGAAAAGACGGATGTGGATTTTTATGACCGGAACAGAAAGCTGCTCTACGAAGGATTGACAAAGCTGGGATTTTGCTGTGTAAAACCACAGGGTGCTTTTTATCTTTGGATGAAATCCCCGGATGAAGATGAGGAACGGTTTGTAGAAAATGCAAAGAAATACCATATTATTTTGGTAAAGGGAAGTGCTTTTGCCTGTCCCGGCTATGTGAGAATGGCATATTGTGTATCCTCGGATATGATTCAAAAATCATTACCGGAATTTGAAAAACTTGCAAGAGAGTATGGGTTAAAAAATGAGTAATTGGGAAAAAAATGTAAGAAAAGTCGTTCCGTATGTACCGGGCGAACAGCCAAAAAGAGACAATATTATTAAGTTGAATACAAATGAGAATCCCTATCCTCCGGCACCGGGAGTGGTAGAGGCAATGAAAGCTTTTGAGACGGATGCATTGCGGTTGTATCCGGATCCTACAGCAGAAAGATTGGTAAATGCCATTGCAGAAAACTATCAGGTAAAGCCGTCACAGGTGTTTGTGGGAGTAGGTTCTGACGATGTGCTGGCCATGGCATTTATGACCTTTTTTAATTCGGAGAAACCAATCCTTTTCCCGGATATTACCTATTCCTTTTATGATGTCTGGGCAGAGGTCTTTCGTATACCGTATGAGGTACAGCCTTTAGATGGGAATTTAAACATCAATACCGCAGACTATCAGAAGGAAAACGGGGGGGTCATTTTCCCAAATCCAAATGCACCTACGGGTGTGCTGCTTCCGTTGGAAAAAGTAGAAGAAATCATAAAAGCCAACCGTGATGTGGTGGTAATCGTGGATGAGGCATATATTGACTTTGGCGGAGTTTCTGCATTGCCTTTGATAGAAAAATATGAGAATCTTTTGGTGGTACAGACTTATTCCAAGTCCCGCTCCATGGCAGGTATGCGGATTGGCTATGCCTTCGGAAATGAAAAATTGATAAAATATCTCAATGATGTAAAATATTCCTTTAATTCCTATACCATGGATCAGTTGACACTGGTTATGGGAGAGGCATCTATGAAGGACCGTGGATATTTTGAAAAAACCACGCAACAAATCATTCAAACCAGAGAGCGAGCCAAGAAAGAATTGGCAGAATTGGGCTTTGAATTTGAAGATTCTAAGAGTAATTTCCTCTTTGTGACGCACCCGAAGCTTTCCGCAAAACAGCTTTTTGAGGATTTGAAGGAGGCAGGAATCTATGTCCGTTATTTTTCAAAACCGAAACGCATTGACAACTATCTGCGGATTACCATAGGCACAGAGGAAGAGATGGATGCATTGTTTGATTTTTTGAAAAGATATAAAAAATAAAGAATTATATAAAAAGAGGTTCACCAAGAGATATAGCTTCTGCCTGTTCAACAGGAGCATATCAAAGAGTGAACCTCTTACTTTTGCAGCAAATCTTGCAAAATGAAATTATTTTGCAGCTTTTTCGGCATATGTGGTGGTAACCAGTTCTTTATAAGCAGGACGGTCGGTAATAACGCCTGCCTCTTCTAAAATATCCAGCAAAAGATTGTAACTTTCTTCGGAAAATACCAGATTGTTTTTCCATGTATCCTGAGATTTGTAACGTTCCACAATAGTGGAAATGGTATTTTTGTCCGTATCTTTAAATTGTGGAGAAATTACATCTGCAATGTCCTCAGAGGAATGCTGGTTTACATAATTCATACCCTTTTGCAGAGCATTGGTAAAGCACTGGATAAGCTCAGGATGTTTTTGGATGTAACTTTCTTTGGCAGAAAAGGCAGTATATGGAACATAACCGGAATCTACGCCAACGGAAGCTACCACAAATCCGGCACCTTCTTTTTCCAGATTTGTCGCACCCGGTTCAAATTCAACGGAAAAATCACCGGAACCGCCGGAAAAAGCGGCAGCAGTACTACCAAAATCAATGCTTTGGTCGACGGTTAAATCCGTAGAAGGGTCAATGCCATTTTCCTTTAGAACATATTCAAAGACCATTTCCGGCATGCCTCCGGCACGTCCTCCCAAAACTGTTTTTCCCTTTAAATCATTCCATGAAAAATCCGGCATATCTTCCCGTGCTACAACAAAGTTACCGGCACGCTGTGTCAACTGTGCGAAATTAACCACTTTATCATTGGCACCTTCGTTGGCAGTATAGACCGTAGTTTCCGGTCCCATGAATCCGATATCTGCTTCTCCGGAAAGAAGAGCGGTCATGGTTTTATCTGCACCAAATCCGGTTACCAGTTCTAAATCAATCCCTTCTTCTTCAAAGTAACCTTCTTCTATTGCCACATACAAGGGAGCATAAAAAATGGAGTGGGCAACTTCGTTTAATTTTACCGTAGTCAAATTTTCTTTTGAAGAATCCCCACATCCAATTAAGCCCACTACAATGGTTAGAAGCATACAAAACAATAGAAATACACAAGTCAGTTTATGTTTCATAAGAACCTCCTACATTGAATATCTATTCTATGATTCTATGCAGGAGGTTGGAAAAAAATGACAAAACAGAAGGATTTAGATTTGGTTGAAATTAGTCATCAAAAAAGAATCGTGTTGGGTCAAGATAATTGTACCATACATAACCATATAAAATTCCCAAGGCAATGCTTAAAATGATACAGATAATGCATACAATATAGTAAGATTTAAAACTAGTCCGGTCAATATCCGTTTGGTGTTTTTTGTAGTATCGGTATAACAGAATACCCAAAATAAGGTTTAGCAAGTAACCGAGAGTTTTCATCCATGGTGAATCACCGTACCACCAAGAATAAGGTGGGAAAGGGTATGTCCAATAGTAGTCCCCATAACCAAAATAATCAGATAGTGTAACTACCAAATAGTCGCATATGTATGCTATCTGGGAGAGAAGACCGATGGTCTGGAGAATAATATTGGCAATCAGAAATTTTCGATTTTTCTTTTTGAAAACAAATAAAATTCCGGTAAGAGGGAATATAAAAAATGAAAAATAATATATCCAAGTAACAATCCAGCCAATTTTCTGATTTTCGCCAAATACATTATAAAACAAATCTCCGTATACACAGAACCAATCAAAGGTAAGATCCTCGCTGAAAGTATAGTTTCCGAAAAAGAATGCCAAAATATTAAAAGTTACGAGAATAATACAGAATGTTTGATATTTTTTTGTGTGGCTTAGAGTCTTTAAGTTTTTCAAAATTATCATCTCCTTTTGTGATTATTTAATATTATGAGAGATATCGCATGGTGTAGAGGAATGAGTAATCAATGAGGTCATCCCAATTACGTGTGGGGTCAAGATAGTTATTCCATATGTAACCATATAGAATTCCTAAAACAATACTCAAAATAATACAAATAACACATATAATGTAGTGAGATTTAAAACTAGTATGGTCGATATCCTCTTGATTTTTTTGATAATAACGGTATAAAAGAATTCCAAAGATAAGGTTTAGAAGGTAACCAAAAGTTTTTACCCATGGAGTATCACCATACCACCAGTAAGAAGAAAACATCAAAGTGTTGCCCCATAAATCCACTATCTGAGTAAGAATACCGAGAGTTTGAAGAATGATATTGGCAATCAGAAATCTTCGGTTTTTCTTTTTAAAAACATATAAAATCCCAGTAAGCAGGAATACAATCCATGAAAAGAAATACATCCAAAAAAGAATCCAGCTCCAATTAAAACTGCAATCTGGACCGAATATTTTCCCAAAAAGATCTCCATAGCTGCAACACCAGTAATAGGTCATGTTTTCATCTTGGGTGTGCCTTATGAAAAAGAATGCTAAAATATTAAAGATTATGAGGCTAAGGCAGAATATCTGATATTTTTTTATGTTATTTGGATTCTTCGTATTCTTCAGAATAATCATCTCCTTTGTTATCAGAATTGTTATCATATTTCCAACCGTTTTCTCAAATCTGTATCATGCTGTTTTGGCGGGGCAATATCCAAGAGATTGTATCCCGCATCCTCAACATCATTGGAAGAAACATAGTTGAAGGATTCGTATCTGCTACATTCCGATAGCTTACCAAATTCCACCGTGTTTATCAGGAACTAGACTATATAAGGCCATATGCGGAACTCGGATCTTATATAACTACCTAAAATAGCAAGGAAAAAACCTGCTGTGATGCAGATAATATAGGAAAAATAGTACGATTCAAAGCTGGTATTGTCGATAGTTTTTTGGTGTTTCTTATAATAACGGTATATGAAAGTACCTCCAATAAGATTTAATAGGTGGAAAAAGGTTTTTACCCATGGGGAGTCTCCATACCACCAAAAATCAGAGAATATCCAACGACGAAACTCAAAAAAAGGTACTATCTGAGAAAGAATACCAATGGACTGAAGTAGGATATTGGCAATAAAGAATCTATTATCCTTCTTTTTGCAGATAAATAAAATGCTGGTAAATAGAAATATAAAATATGAAAGATTATATATCCAGTTAAGAAGCCAATCAAATTCATAACCTGATTCAAATATATCTTGAAAAAAATTGCAATATACTTCATACCAATAAGGAAAATATGTAGCCGTACTTATAAAATAGGCAAAAAAAGCCATAAAAATATTAAAGAATATAAAACTAAAACAAAAAATCTGATATTTTTTTGTGCTGTTTAAATTTATTGTGTTTTTCAAAATCATCATCTCCTTTTAGGACTCTGTAATGCTATAAATATAGCGCATGATGCAGCGAGAAGCATAATCCTCATATTCATCCAAGTACCGACAAGGGTCGAAATAATTCTGCCATATATGGTCATATAAAAGTCCAAGTGCAAAACTTGACATAATACAGATAATGCAGGCAAGATAGTAAGATTCAAAACTGGAATCATCAATGCTTTTCGGGTCTTTTTTATAATAACGATACAGAAAGATACCCAAAATAAGGTTTGATAGATGAAAAAAAATTTTCATCCATGGAGTATCTCCATAGAAAAAGTACTTGGAAAATAACCCTCCCCCGAATTTCCAATAAGGTATTATTTGCGAAAGGATGCCAATAGTCTGAAGAAAGATATTGGCAATCAAAAATTTGCGGTCTTTCTTTTTACAGACAAGTAGAATACCGGTAGATAAAAACATTAAAAATGAAAGATCATATATCCAGTCAAGAATCCAACTTAATCCGTGATTTGGTCCAAATATATATCGGAGAATGTCTTGATACACAGAATACCATGCACATGAAAAATCTTCATCTGTCTTAGAAATTGTAAAAAAAGTAGCAAAAATATTAAAAAATATAAGATTAAGGCAAAATATTTGATATCTTTTTACGGTAGTCATTTTCTTCATATTCTTCAGAATAATCATCTCCTTTGTCAGATTTAGTATTATATAATGTAGGGTCAGTTTGGGTTCTATCATTTACAGGATTCCCTTTTCCGGGCGATGTCCAAGACTTTCCAATCGTTTTTCTCAAATCCGTATCATGCTGTTTTGGCGGGTCAATATCCAAGAGGTTGTGTCCCTCATCCTTACCATTATTAGAGGAAGCATAATTGAAGGATTCCGTGTCCAGAATCTCCCGTTGAGCCAGTTCCCATGCCTTCTCCGAAATAGCGGTGTACTTATCCTTGTAATAATCGTAGCTGCTGATGATAGTCCCGTCTGAGGCGGTTTCCAGTATGTTCCATTGGCTCACAAAATTCCCCTGTTTGTCGATGATGAATTCACTGTGGAAATCTCTGGTCAACCGTTTCTTGTTTTCATGTCCGCCCATGTAATCCAGATAGGTGGTACCGTCGGGATATTTGTTGTGCAGTCTTGCACTTCCATGGTAAAGTTTTTCCTCCAATTCTGTCTTTACATATTTCCGAAGGGCATCCTCATCTGTCATTCCGGTTTTTTTGTAGGTGTTCCGTACATAGGTGAGATTCTGTCGGTCGATATACATGCGGAACTGGTGGAGTTTCGTGCCTTCTTCGGTATCAGGGAAGCCGGTGTCTCCGTAAGCTTTTTGAACGACTTCGGCATAGACGCCCCAGAACTCTCCGTGAGGTGGCAGGTCTGCCGCAAATCCATAACCTGTTAGCTGCAGCATACCGTTGCTATCCAATACCCCGCCCATCTGTTTTATCACAAGAGAGACCTTGCTCTTGTCGGACAGCTTGGAGGCTTTCAGCATTTCTGTATAGAGAGGACTACCTATCTGATGGGTTTCCTCGAAGGTATTTCTTGCGATGGCAAAATATTCGTCGCTGTTTTTTCCTTTCTGGACTTTTTTATTCATGGATGCCAGATAGCATTTGATGGCGGCAGAATCCCATCCGTCTTTTTGATGTAAGGTGGAAATCTGTGCAGAAATTTCCTTTTTATAAGTCCTGTAATCTTCGTTGCTCATACCCTTAGGGCGAGGAATCGTGTAATGCTGTAGCCACAGTTCATTGCTGGCATCTGCCCAGCTCCGGTTTAGAGTAGCCGAGAGGGTATAGCCTGTTTTTGGCGTGTAGGATGCCGCATTCACGCTTTGGAATCCATGGCGGACCAGAGCAACACGTTCCTGAAAGGAATCATAGTAATGACGGGTCTCTGCCTGAAAACGGCTGACCAGATCTATTTGGTTCTGCAGCTTCTTTTCCAGCTCATAGAGCTGTTTGATATAATTGGAAAGCAATGGTTGCAGAAGTGTGGCACGTTCTAGCTGTTGTCGGCTCCGGCTTACGATTCTTTTCTGGGTGGCGATGGCATCCTGGTCAATTACGTTCATGGAACCAAAATAGGAGGACAATGCATGGGAATATCGATTGTTGGCATTTATCTTTTCCCCATACATACAGACCATAGCCTTTGTCAAAGGAATTTCAATACCGGAATAGTATTCTTTGGTAGAGCAGTAGGCTTCGCCCTGTAATCCTGTTTCATTTACAAAAGACTGCATTTTTGTAATTAGAATATCGCAATGGGCAGCAGCTTTCTGTAATTCCCGGTTTTCCCGGGTAAGCTGCCTTTGCACCTGAGTAATTTCAATACGCATATTTTTCTCCCCTCCGTATTAGGATGATGTTTTTGGTTCGGATTGTTCTTTTTGGTTTAGATATTCGGCTTCGCAATCGGTTTGCAGTTGGATGAGCCGTGAACGTTCTTTGGCATATTCTTCTGATTTTTTAGAAATCTGGTTATAAACTTTTTTGGATAAGAACTCCAAATCTGCTTTGCTTCGTTCCAAATGTCCGGCGAAAGTTTTATGACCTTTCCAATAGGAACAGATTTCGTCTAATTCCTGTGTAAAATTGGAATTTACATTATGAAACAGAGTTTTTTCTTCCTCTAATTCTTTTATGTTGCGTTCATTTTCCTTTTGCTGTTCCTGCAAACGGTCTATTTTCTTTTGATAATCCCGGGATAATTGAAAAACTTTATCTTCAGACATGATTTATACCCTCCTCATCTCATTGGCGTGGGTTTGATCCAGTTTTGAGAATTCACGACCCATTTCCTTGATACGCTGAGCATCTCTTTTCACAATGGTTGTAAACTGGTTTGTCAATAGTTGAGCAGAAGTATAACCCGCCGTACAATTCTGCTGTACGGTTACAGTAGTACGTGATGCATTGGGAACATTTGATAATTTACCATAGGAACCCAATGTATTTGATAGACTTGTTGATATTTGATTCGTAAGGTTGGTACTGCTTTTTAACATAATTTTTCGCCTCCCCATAAAATTTAATTGTGTGAAATACAAATATGCTTAGATTTTACCAAATATTGGTGTGCGTGTCAAAAATTATAAGTTTTAGTTTTGTTTTTTGGAAGTTAGTGTTATATTGAAAAAAGTAAGAAAAACAACAGAGGGTGAGAAATATGAGGGACTTAATGGATTTGCATACCCATACCATTGCCAGCGGACATGCTTATAATACTATGAATGAGATGATAGCAGCGGCAGCGGAGCGGGGATTGGAGCTTTATGCCATCACAGAACATGCTCCGCGGATGAATGGGAGCTGCAGTGAGATGTATTTTCAGAATTTCCGGGCTTTGCCCAGAGAAAAGATGGGGCTTACGGTGCTGCATGGTGTGGAGTTGAATATTTTGGACAGTCAGGGACATGTAGATTTGACGGAACGAACCTTACAGAATATGGATTTGGCGGTTGCCAGTATCCATATGCCTTGCTATGTCTGCGGCAGCAGAGCGGAGAATACCAGAGCTTATCTCAATGTGATGAAAAATCCGTACGTGAATATTATCGGACATCCGGATGATGCCAGATTTCCCATAGAATATGAGCCCTTGGTGGAGGGTGCCAAGGAACACCATGTGCTTTTGGAAGTTAATAATGCTTCCCTTTCCCCCACCAGTTTTCGAGGAAATCCAAGGGAAGCCTATTACGAAATGTTAGAGTATTGTAAAACATATCAGGTACCGGTCATTATGAATTCGGATGCCCATGTGGATATTGCTGTAGGGCAACATCAGCAGGCGGAAGAAGTCTTGAGGGAAGTGGATTTTCCATCGGAATTAGTGGCGAATTATTCGTTGGAGCTGGTACGGGAGTATCTGAATTATTACCGAAAATAAAATCCTTAGGTCTTTACAAGTAGTTTTCAATACTATATAATAAGACTTGAGGTGAAATTTATGACAATAGACATGAAGGAATTTTTAAGCGGTGTTTTGGATTCGCTAAAGCTTCTGGATTATGTGAAGCCGGAGGATTTACCAAACATTGATTTATATATGGATCAGGTAACTACTTTTATGGATTCGCAGTTGGAGCAGTCCAAGCGTTACCCAGAGGATAAGATTCTGACAAAGACCATGATTAACAATTATGCAAAGAATAATTTGCTACCGCCGCCTCAAAAGAAGAAGTATTCCAAGGAACATGTGCTGTGTCTGATTTTTATTTACTATTTTAAGAACATACTCAGTATCAGTGATATTCAGAAAATCTTAAATCCGATTACGGACAAGTACTTTGGGAAAACAGGGAAAGATTCTCTGAATATGACGGACATTTATCAGGAAGTATTTAGTTTGGAAAATGAGGAGACCAATAATCTGTTAAAGGATTTGGGAAGAAAATACAATACCAGTCAGAAAACCTTCTTGGAATATGAGGACCTTACGGAGGAGGAGCGGAAGTTTTTGCAGACCTTTGCTTTTATCTGCGAGTTAAGCTTTGATGTATATATTAAGAAGATGATGATTGAGAAGCTGATTGATGAGATGCCGCAGGAGGAAAAGCCAAAGGAAAAAGCCAATAAAAAAACGAAAAAATAACAGTACCGCATAATTTGGATAACCAAACTATGCGGTATTTTTATGGAAAAATAAAAAAATATCTGACAATTTTTTGAAAGTGTCAAAATCAAGGCCAAAGTGTAAGGGTTTTGTAACGGTGGGGTTGTTATAATACGACAGTAATAAATGGAGAGGTTGGATAAAAATGGATGAAAAAATGGTAATGACCTATGTGATAGTTGATATTTATTGCATGATTTTGGCACTGACGATTTACCGTTCGATTAATAATGATTTCGGTAATGAGTTTGAGGTAAAATCCATCAAGCGTGCACTGATTTCATTTTGCGGGTTTATGGGATTTGGACTGGTATGGCTTCTTATGGAAAATGGATATTTGCCATATATCAATGCAAATGCATGGATATCCAATATGTTATCTCTTTGGCTTCTGATTGCCGTATCTTATTATTGGTGTCTGTTTGCGGTTTCAAAATTGAAAAATAGCAGATTTTGGTCCAGACGGATTATTTCTCTTTTGACGATACCTTTTATCTTGTCAGGAGTACTGTGTATTGTATCTCCATTGACAGGGTGGGTATTTACCATTGGTGCAGATGGAACCTACCATAGAGGACCGCTGTTTCTGATAATGTCTTCTTTGGGGTTTGTTTATGATATTATTGTGGTTATCCAGTCAGTCATATCCGGCATGAAAGAAAAACAGACGGAGAAGAAACGGATGTGTATGCTGATTGGAATTTATATCTTTTTTCCGTTGGCAGCCAGTATCATACAGATTTATTTTTCCGGCATGCCGATTTTAGCACCGGCTATTATTACCGGATTTTTTCTGGTATTTGTCAATATGCAGAAAACGCAGATTAACAATGATGCACTTACCGGTTTGAATAATAGAAGGAATGCATTTCGAGTTTTGGAGGAACAGATTCACATCTCAGGCAAAGACCATCCCGCAGAGGTATATATGCTGGATGTCAATTCTTTTAAAGAGATTAATGATAACTTTGGACATGTGGAGGGAGACCGGGCTCTTAATACCATCGGAACTTCCTTAAGAAAGCTGGAACAGATGTATGGGGTTTTTGTTGCCCGGTATGGTGGCGATGAATTTATGATTATCAGCGGCAATCAATGCCAGACAGATAGTGAGGTTATGATAAATTCCTTACGGGAAATTTTAAAAGAGCAATGTGCGGAAGATGGATTGGCGTATGATATTACTGTTTCCGTAGGGTATGCACAGGCGGACACACCGGAAATAGAAGCAGAACAACTGATTAATCAGGCAGATAAAATGCTTTATAAGGAAAAACATCGTTATCATGAAACGAAAGAAGAACTCCCCGTATCTTTTGAATAAGGATAGGGGAGTTCCTAAATGTCCATTTTATGCGTTTTGATGTGTTAAAGAGTCCGTTGAAAGACCATATCATAACCATCATTTCCGTAATTCAGGGAACGATTGACACGACTGATGGTGGCTGTGGAAGCTCCGGTCTTTTCTGCAATATCTAAATAAGTCTTTTCTTCACGAAGCATTCTGGCTACCTCATAACGCTGCGATAAAGAAAGTAGTTCATTTACTGTGCAGACGTCCTCGAAAAAACGATAACATTCTTCTTCATTTTGCAGGGATAAAATCGCTTTGAAAAGCTGATTTACCGCTTCTGTATGAACATTTTTACTCATAATCCTGCTCTCCTTTAATCCGTTGTATGTCTCTGAGAAAAGTTTAACATATTAAAGTTTTGAAGTAAACACCTTTTTTGGAAACAAGGGGAAACATACCGCTATTTTACATTGACAGAAAATCGGAAAAATGATAGCCTTTGACATAGATGATTTTTTTAGAAAAAAGGGGAATCTTATGTACGAAAATTTGAATTCTATGCAGAGAGAAGCTGTTTTCCAAACGGAAGGACCGGTTTTGATTCTGGCCGGTGCAGGCAGTGGAAAGACAAGGGTTCTGACTCATAGAACAGCATACTTAATTGAAGAAAAAGGAGTGAATCCATACAATATTATGGCAATCACTTTTACCAATAAAGCGGCAGGAGAGATGCGGGAGCGTATTGATGAGCAGGTGGGTTACGGTGCTGAGAGTATCTGGGTATCTACCTTTCATTCCACCTGTGTGCGGATTCTGCGTCGTCACATTGACCGTCTGGGATTTGACAATAATTTTACGATTTATGATTCCGATGACCAGAAAACCCTGATGAAGGATATCTGTAAGCGGTTGGAGATTGACACGAAGATTTATAAAGAAAAAACCTTCTTAAATGCTATTTCTTCTGCTAAGGACGAGCTGCTGGACCCTATTACTTTTGCACTGCAGGCAACGGGAGACTATACGAAGCAGAAGCAGGCAACGGTATACCGGGAATATCAGGATGCATTAAAACGGAATAATGCACTGGATTTTGACGACCTTATTTTTAAAACCGTGGAGCTGTTGAAAACGGATGGGGAGGTATTGGACTATTATCAGGAGCGGTTCCGCTATATTATGGTGGACGAGTATCAGGATACCAATACGGCACAGTTTGAGCTGATACGCTTGTTGGCATCCAAGTATAAAAATCTCTGTGTGGTGGGAGATGATGACCAGTCTATTTATAAGTTCCGGGGAGCCAATATCTATAATATTTTAAATTTTGAAAAGCATTTCCCGGAGGCAAGGGTCATTAAGCTGGAACAGAATTACCGTTCCACCCAGACCATATTGGATGCTGCTAACGGTGTGATTAAAAATAATCAAGGCAGAAAAGAAAAGGCCCTCTGGACAGAGAATCCCCAGGGAGAAAAAATTGATTTCCAGCAATTTGAAACGGCTTACGAGGAAGCGGATTACATTGCAAGGGATATTCAGAAAAAAGTACAGAGCGGAGATTATACATACAAAGATTGTGCGGTTCTTTACCGTACCAATGCTCAGTCCCGTCTTTTGGAGGAGCGTTTTGTGGTAAGCAATATTCCTTATAAAATCGTAGGCGGCGTAAACTTCTATGCCCGAAAGGAAATTAAGGACTTGCTTTGTTATCTGAAGACCATTGATAATGCCAGAGATGACTTGGCGGTGCGGCGAATCATCAATGTGCCGAAACGGGGAATCGGTGCTACGACCCTTGCCAGAGTGCAGGAGTATGCCAATCAGGAGGACATCAGCTTTTACAATGCCTTGCGGGCAGCGGATGAGATTACAACTTTGGGGAAAGCGGCTGCTAAGATTCGTCCCTTTGTACTTTTTATACAGACCATGCGTTCCAAGGTGGAATATCTGAGTGTGCAGGAACTTTTAGAAGAGGTCATTGAGCAGACCGGATATGTAAAAGAATTGGAGGCAGAGGATACGGAGGAGTCCAAAGCCAGAATGGAGAATATTGACGAGTTAATCAGTAAAACCGCAGCCTATCAGGAGAAATGTGAGGAGGAGGGAACTCCGGCAACGCTCAGCGGTTTTCTGGAAGAGGTGGCATTGATTGCGGATATTGACAGTCTGGATGAGAATCAGGACTATGTAGTGCTGATGACGCTTCACAGTGCCAAGGGATTGGAGTTTCCACAGGTGTATCTTTCCGGTATGGAGGATGGCCTGTTCCCAAGCTATATGAGTATTGTCTCGGATGATTCCGTGGCAGAGCTGGAGGAGGAGCGGCGTCTGGCTTATGTGGGAATTACCAGAGCGAAGCAGCTACTGACGATTACCTGTGCAAAACAGCGGATGATTCGCGGAGAAACCCAGTACAGCAAGGTGTCCAGATTTGTCCGGGAGATTCCAAGAGAACTTCTGACCGGAGCGGTGCGTCAGGAAAAAGTCAAAAAAATGCCGCAGCAGGAAACTTATATGCAGGCGAAGAAAACCTTTTCCGCCAAACCTTTTGCCATGCCAAAATTAGGAAAAGACCTGCCGAAAGCAGGTTCTGTAGAAGAACTGGGATATGGAGAAGGTGACCGGGTAAAGCACATTAAATTCGGAGAGGGAACCGTAAAAGGAATCGTTTCGGGAGGACGTGACTTTGAGGTGACGGTGGATTTTGATAAGGTAGGAACAAAGAAAATGTTCGCGTCTTTTGCAAAATTAAAGAAAATATAAAATTTTTGAAAAAATCTTGAATTTTGTGTAGGATAATGGGAAGAAATATGATATACTGAATTAAATCAAAATGATTTGAATATCATGACTTAATAAAGGAGCGGTGACTATGAAAAGAGCAGAAGACATGTTAAATGAGATACTCAGCAAAATAAACAAACAGGAAGAGGAAGAGAAGACCTCCAAGAAGGTTCTTTGGATTTTAGCTATTATTGGTGCGATTGCAGCAGTTGCCGGTATTGCTTATGGAGTATACCGTTTTTTTGCACCGGATTATCTGGAGGATTTTGAAGAGGACTTCGAAGATGAATTTGATGATGATTTTTTTGATGACGAAGAAGAATTAGCAGAGGATTCAGAAGAATAGAAATGAAAAGAGGAGGGCTGCAATTTTGATTGCAGCCCTTTTATTTTACGCCAGTAGCCATAAGAAAGCTATGTGCATAAAGGAGTTAGAAAATGAAAAAAGGACAGGTGTTAGAGGGAATTGTAGAGAAAGTGGAATTTCCCAACAAAGGAATCGTGAGAGTAGAGGGCGAGGACAGAAAGGTTATTGTAAAAAATACTATAGAAGGACAGAGGATTCGTTTTTCTGTGAATAAGCTGCGGAAAGGGAAAGCGGAAGGACGTATGCTGGAAATATTGGAGCAATCGCCTTTGGAGACGGAAGAAGCCTGTCCTTATTTTGGAAAATGCGGAGGATGTACCTACCGGACGGTTTCTTATGAGGAACAGCTCAAGCAGAAGGAACGTCAGGTAAAGGATTTGTTGCGTCCGGTATTGAGTAACTATGGAAAAGAGATAGACCGGATTTTCGAGGGAATTGAGAAAAGTCCCCGGATGCTGGAATACCGCAATAAGATGGAATTTTCCTTCGGAGATGAGGTAAAGGATGGACCGTTGTCCTTGGGAATGCACAAAAGAGGCAGCTTTCACGATATTGTGACGGTAGATGGATGTCAGATTGTGGATGAGGATTATTCTAAAATCCTGCGGTGTACCTTGGACTTTTTTACAAAGGAAAAAGTGGATTTTTACCATAAAATGAGCCATGTGGGGTATCTGCGGCATTTGTTGGTGCGAAAGGCAGTAAAAACAGGAGAAATTCTCATTGATTTGGTGACCACCACACAGGAAGTAAAGGGATGGACACATCAGGAGCTGTTGCAGGCATTCACGGAAGAATTATGTAAACTTGAATTACAGGGAAAGATTGCGGGAATTCTGCATACCCAAAATGACAGTCTGGCAGATGCGGTTATCAATGAAGGAACTACTTTACTCTATGGACAGGATTATTTTTATGAGGAACTTTTAGGTCTGCGGTTTCGGATTTCAGCATTTTCCTTTTTCCAGACCAACTCTCTGGGAGCAGAGGTACTCTATGAGAAAGCCAGAGAATATATAGCAGATGCCGGAAACGGTAAAATTGTCTATGACTTATACAGCGGAACAGGAACTATCGCCCAGATTTTGGCTCCGGTGGCAAAGAAGGTCATTGGTGTAGAGATTGTGGAGGAAGCTGTGGAGGCAGCAAGGGAGAATGCAAAGCTAAATGGTTTACATAACTGCGAGTTTTTGGCGGGAGATGTGCTGAAGGTGTTGGATGATATTGAGGAAAAACCAGATTTTATCGTGTTAGATCCGCCAAGAGACGGAATCCATCCAAAGGCGTTGGAGAAGATTATCGGATACGGCGTGGAGAGTCTCATTTACATTTCCTGTAAGCCAACCAGTCTGGCAAGAGATTTAGAAGTGCTGCAGGCGAGGGGGTATGAGCCGGAACGAATCTGCTGCGTGGATATGTTTCCGCAGACCGCTAATGTGGAGACGGTTGTTTTATTACGGCGGGAAAAATAAATCAAGATATTTATTCTTTTATTGTTAAATTATGCCATTCTAAAGTGCCAATTTGAAAAAAAGATTTTTATATGGCAGTTGTTGTGATAGAATAAATTATGTATAATTATGCCCATTTTTAGGCTTAGTTATGGTAAAAAAGTTTATGAAAAATAACACTAAGAAATGGAGAAGGCGATGATTACTGGCGAGTTACGAAATAAGATTGATAGAATTTGGGAAATTTTTTGGACGGGAGGTATCACGAACCCTCTTGATGTTATCGAGCAATTTACATATCTGCTTTTTATCAAACAGTTGGATGATGTTGAGACTACCAAAGAAAATGAAGCAAACTTTTTGGATGTAGAGTATGAAACTCTGTTCTCAGAAGAGTGCCAGAAATATCGCTGGAGTAAGTTCAAGAACCTTGGCTCTGCTGATGAGATGTATGAATTGGTTTCTAATGGTGTATTTCCATTCATAAAGAACTTGCATCAAGATGGAGATTCTGCCTATGCAAGATATATGGGAGATGCAATTTTCAAGATTCCTACTGCAGCTATGCTTTCAAAAATTGTAGATGGAATCGATAAGCTCGAGCTGGGAGATGAAGATTCCAAAGGAGACCTCTACGAGTACCTACTTTCAAAGGTTGCGACTGCGGGAACGAATGGTCAGTTCAGAACACCACGTCATATTATCAAAATGATGGTTGCTTTGGTAAAACCAAGACCGGAAGATATTATTATAGACCCGGCAATGGGTTCGGCAGGTTTTCTTATTGAAGCCCAAAGTTATTTAAGAGAAAACCATGCAGATATGTTCTTAAATGAAAAGAGTCGTGACCATTTTAATAATACAATGTTCTTTGGTAACGATATGGATAGAACAATGCTCAGAATTGGAGCTATGAACATGCTTCTTCATGGTGTGGAGAACCCAAATATTTCTTATCGTGATAGTTTATCAGAGCAGAATACTGATGTAGAAAAGTATAGCTTGATTCTTGCCAATCCACCTTTCAAAGGTAGCTTGGATTATGAAGCAGTTTCTTCTGATTTATTAAAGGTTACTAAGACCAAGAAGACGGAAATACTTTTCCTTGCATTGTTCTTGCGTATTCTCAAGAAAGGTGGAAGAGCAGCAGTTATAGTTCCAGATGGGGTTCTTTTTGGGAGCAGTAAAGCTCATAAGCAGATTAGAAAAGAAATTATTGATAATAACAAATTAGATGCAGTAATTTCCATGCCTAGTGGGGTCTTCAAGCCTTATGCTGGTGTATCTACAGCTATTCTTATTTTTACAAAGACTGGTTCTGGTGGAACAGACAAGGTATGGTTCTATGACATGAAAGCTGATGGTTTTAGCTTAGACGATAAGCGTCAGGAAATCTCCGATAATGATATTCCTGATATTATTGAAAGATTCAATAACCTTGGTGCTGAGTCTGACAGAGCAAGAACCGAGCAGAGTTTTTTTGTTCCGGTAGAAGATATTGTGGCTAATGATTATGATCTGTCAATCAATAAATACAAGGAAGTTGTATATGAAACAGTTCAGTATGAGCCCACTGATGTGATTATGGGTAAAATCGAAGCAATCGAAGCTGAAATTCAGACTGAACTCGTAGAACTGAAAAAAATATTGGCAGATTAATAATGTTATTATAGATGCCTTTAAGTATTTTGGTATGATTTAATAAATTCGGATTTGTAGGGCTACGAGCAGAGTACAGATAAGACGTCAAAAGCAAGTTGGAAGCTTGCTTACATAAGTGCTTTTGGCGGATTGGATGTATTGTGCGACAGCAGAACATGAGCATGAAGCGAAGCGGAATGCGAATGAGCACTGCGAGTAGCCCGTAGAGGATGATTGAAAATTAGAATATATGTTTGACATGAAAGCGGTTAGGTGTTAGTATACTAATTAAGAAGGTGCTACCGATAGACGGTTAGCCTGATATATGTTAGTTATAAAAATAACCGCCAAAGTTTACCAGACCAGGGCGGTTATTTTTGTGTCTTAGTATTGCTCTTAGAACCAACGGAATAACCAAGAGCAAAGCAAGTGATACATAAGCTGATGATGGCTATAAAAAGTTCCGTTGTAAGCATAAGCACAAACCTCCTCGTAAGATTTCCACAAGTGGATTTCTATGTAAACAGAGCTATAACTCTCTGGAGAAGGCTAACCGCCTACCGAATAGGGTAGCACCAAATACATTATAACAAACATATGTTCGAAAGTCAATATTCCCGCCGAGACAGAAAGATTAGTAGGGATGATAGATGAAGTATAAACTAAAAGATATTTTTGATTTACAGATGGGAAAAACTCCATCCAGAAATAATTCTGAGTACTGGAATTCTGAAGACTATAAGTGGATTTCTATTGCAGATTTATCGAAGACTGAAAAGTACATCTCGGATACAAAAGAGTATTTGTCAAAAAGTGCTGTAGAGGAGAGTGGAATAAAGATAATTCCTGCTAATACTGTTGTGATGAGTTTCAAATTATCAATTGGGAAAACGGCTATCACTGCAGAGGATATGTATTCCAATGAAGCAATAATGGCATTTCATGATAAGCATGTTGTAGATGTTCTTCCTGAGTATATATTCTATATGTTTAAGTATAGAAACTGGGAGGAAGGTAGCAATAAGGCTGTTATGGGAAAAACTCTTAACAAGGCTACATTATCAGAAGTCGAGATTGAGATTTGTCCTATCGAGGAACAGAGAGAAATTGTTAATATTCTTGATAAGATGATGTCTATTCTAAATGGTAGAGAAAATGAATTGTCTTTATTAGACAACCTTATCAAAGCCCGATTTGTCGAGCTGTTTGGTGACCCAATGATAAATCCGAAAGGATTTCCAGTAAAGACTATCGAAGAAGTTTCTGTTTTGAACAAGGGTATTACATATTCACCTGAAGATGTTGCAGATGAGGGAATGATTGTTCTTCGCTCAAGTAATATAAAAGGAAATGTTTTTGATTTAGAAGATTTAGTTAAGATTACAAAGAAGATTTCACCAGATAAATATGTTCAGGAGAATGACATTTTGATGTGTAATCGAAACGGCAGTGCAAGGCTTGTTGGTAAGGTTGCTATGATACCAAAGTTAGATGAGAATATGACATTTGGTACATTTATGACGACTGTTAGAAGTGATATATATGAATACTTATTTGCGTTCTTTCAGATGGATGCATTTAGAGAACAGATTAAGTTTCAGACTGCTGTTGCAATAAATCAGATTTCTTTACCGTTGCTGGCTTCTGTAAAAGTTCCAGTACCACCAAGAGAACTGATAGATGAATTTGCAGCGTTTACAAAACAAATCGACAAATCAAAAGTTGCAGTTCAGAAGGCTTTAGATGAAACACAAGTATTATTTGATAGTTTAATGCAAAAATATTTTGGATAGGGGTAAATAATGATAGATATTATAGATTTAAGAAAATACTATGAAAGTGATAATGTTTTGATATCAGATCATGCTGCAATAAGATTTAGACAAAGAGGATTAAAAGTGAAAGATATTCGTTGTGCCGTTAACAATGGAGAAATTATAGAGCAATATCCGGAAGATTTTCCGTTTCCAAGTTGCCTTGTTTTAGGGAAAACAACAGATGAAAAATTTATTCATGTTGTAATGAGTGACGAGGGAAAAATGAGTAGAATAATTACTGCGTATTATCCAGATCCTGAGAAGTGGGATTCACAGTTTAAAGTAAGAAAGGAGCAATAATATGAGATGTATGAGTTGTAAAATGGAAGAAATGGAAGAGTCAAAAAATACGTATTTTGCTCAATTGCCTAATTGTTATGTAATTATTGAGAATGTACCATGTTATAGATGTAAGCAATGTGGTGAAGTATATTATAAGGCTTCTGTTTTAGAGAAAATTGATGATTTGTTAGAAAAATTAGAACATATTGCAAGTAAAATATTTATTATGGATTATTCACAGGCAGCTTAATTTGTCGATTATATATTGTATCAGCTTTGAATGAAAGTAATGATGCAAATGTATAGGAGTGCAGATTAAAGCAAAAGTTAAATGAATAAAGAAAATTGCATGTGCAGGGGAAGGATGCTGGTATCTATGGAAGGAGATACCAGCATGGAAGAAAAAATAGTAACAGTATTAAACGAAATGTCAGAGTATTTATCAATTGCTCAGATGAAGAAATTACAGGAAGTGATTTTAAAAACATTTGCGGAAAATGAAGTTTCAAAAACAGATATATCAAATGATGAATTTTTGGACTTGTTTCTCGCAGCAAAACGAATCGAAGGTTGTTCAGAACGGACAATAAATTATTATCAGGTTACAGTAAAACATTTATTGTCACAGACTGATACAAGTGTTCGTAAACTTTCTACCGAGCAAATTCGTGAATATTTATCGAATTATCAAAGAATTAACAACTGTTCAAATGTGACAATTGATAATGTGAGAAGAAATATCTCTAGTTTTTTTCGTGGCTTGAAGAAGAGGATTATATTTTAAAAAGTCCAATGAAAAGAATTCATAAGATTAAGACTAAAACTGTTGTTAAAAATGTAATTTCTGATGAAGGAATAGAGAGACTTAGGGACAACTGCAAAGAAAAGAGAGATTTAGCTATTATAGATTTGCTATATTCAACAGGAATAAGAGTGGGAGAGCTGGTTAATCTCAATATAGATGATATTGACCTCGAAGGTAGAGAATGTGTCGTTTATGGAAAAGGTGATAAGGAACGCAGAGTGTACTTTGATGCAAAGACGAAAGTCCATTTAAAAGAATATATAGAAAGCAGAAAAGATACTAATTCAGCTTTATTTGTGACATTGGATGCTCCATTTGAGAGGTTAAAAATTAGTGGAGTGGAGATAAGACTTCGTAAGTTAGGAAGAGAACTAAATCTTGAAAGAATTCATCCACATAAATTTCGACGTTCAATGGCAACGAGAGCAATAGATAAGGGAATGCCAATAGAACAGGTACAAAAAATACTGGGTCATTCTCAAATTGATACAACTATGCAATATGCAATGGTGAATCAGAATAATGTCAAAACTGCACATCAGAAATTTCTATCCTAATCAAATTCGGATTTGTAGGGATGATTGTATGGATATGATGTATGTAGAAGAGTGCTGTGAGATACTTGATTCAATGAGAGTACCAATCACAGCATCTGATAGAGAAGAGGGAGAATATCCTTATTATGGGGCAAATGGTATTCAAGACTACGTTGCAGATTATATTTTTGATGATGAGTTGGTGTTACTGGCAGAGGATGGAGGTAACTTTGGCTCAAAAGAAAGACCTATTGCTTACAGAGTTTCTGGGAAGTGTTGGGTAAATAATCATGCCCATGTTCTAAAACCAAAGGCAGGATTGGATGTAGATTACTTATGCTATTCTCTTATGTTTTACAAGGTTGATGGAATGGTTAATGGTGCTACAAGACAGAAACTTACTCAAGCTGCTATGAGAAAAATGAAAATTCCGTCTAGAAGCATGAATGAGCAGTTACATATTGTTGATGAGTTGAATCGTATTCTAAAGATAAAAGAGCAACGACAGCAAGAATTAACGCTATTAGACAACCTTATCAAAGCCCGATTTGTCGAGCTGTTTGGTGACCCTGTTCAGAACACAAAAGGATGGGATACAGATACTTGCAAAAACTTGACATCAAAGATCGGTTCTGGAGCTACTCCCAAAGGTGGCAGAGAAAGTTATGGAACAGAGGGAATATCACTCATTCGTAGCATGAATGTATATAATAATCGATTTGAATATAAGGATTTGGCTTATATTACAGATGAGCAGGCAGACAAGTTGTCTAATGTAACAATAGAGGAAAAGGATGTTCTTCTTAACATTACAGGAGCTTCAGTTGCAAGATGTTGTGTGGTTCCAAAGGAGTTAATTCCAGCAAGAGTAAATCAGCATGTTGCTATTGTAAGATGCAAGGATAGATTATTATCAGAATTTCTTTGCAATATGTTTACAGAAAATAGTTACCAGAGATTGTTATGGAGTATTGCTACAAGTGGTGGAGCTACAAGAGAAGCTATTACAAAGCAGCAGATTGAGGATTTGGTATTGATTGTGCCACCAATTGAGCTTCAGCAACAGTTTGTGGAGTTCTGCAAACAAATCGACAAATCAAAAGTTGTGTGGAAAGCTTATAACATATAAAAACAAGGGAGTGAAAGTGTATGGAAACAAATTTCGATTATCTTTTAGAGAAAAGTGAATATGCAAGTTTTGCTGAACAGGCGGTAGAAGCTGAGAAAAGTATAGCAATTTCTCCAGCTACTTGTGCAATTCTCTCTAGGCGTGCATTGGAGCTGGCAATTCGTTTTGTGTTTTCATATGATGCTGACCTGACATTACCATATCGGGACAATGTATCAAGTCTTATTCATGAGCCTACATTCAGAAGGATCATTGAACCAAGACTGTTTCCTATGCTGAAATATACGATTCATTTGGGAAATGTAGCTGTTCATACGAACAACAATATTAAAAGAGATGAAGCTGTTATTGCACTTCGTGACCTTTTTGAGTTCTGTGACTGGATAGATTATTCTTATTCCAAAGAGTATTCGGAGAAGTCGTATGATGAGTCTGTTCTTGCCAGTGGTGATGAAAAGCGTGTAAAGGCTGACGAATTAAGACGGCTATACGAAAACCTAAGCAGTAAGGATAAAAAGCTAGAAAGTATTCTGAAAGAAAATGAAGAACTGCGTAAACAGATGGCTAGTCAGCGTAGTTACAATACCCAGACGCGTGAGTTCCATTTAGATAAAATCAGTGAAGCTCAGACACGTAAAAAATATATTGATGTGGCACTCAAAGAAGCTGGCTGGGTGATTGGTAATAATGTTACAGAGGAAGAGCCGGTTACGGGAATGCCAAATTCCACCGGTACAGGTTATGTAGATTATGTCCTCTGGGGAAAGGATAATCTACCATTAGCCGTAGTTGAAGCAAAAAAGGCTTCAGTAGATACCATGGTGGGAAGTCAGCAAGCGAAACTTTATGCTGACTGCCTGCAGAATAAGTATGGCAGAAGACCTCTGATTTTTACCACGAATGGGTTTGAATTCTTCTATACCAATGATTTCATGGGCTATCCAAGACGTGAAGTTTCTGGCTTTTTTACTCAAGAAGAATTGCAACTTGAGATGGATGGTCGCAAGCAACGTATTCTATTGGAAAATATTAAGATAAGTGATGATATTACCAATAGACCATATCAGAAAGAAGCTGTAACAGCGGTCTGTGATGCGATTATGAATAAGCATCGTAAAATGCTAATAGTACAAGCTACTGGTTCAGGTAAAACGAGAGTGAGCATCAGTATTGTGGATGTTTTAAGACGTCATAATTATGTGAAAAATATTTTGTTTTTGGCTGATAGAACAGCTCTTGTTAAGCAAGCGAAAAATAATTATTCTAACCTGCTTCCAGACCTGTCGTGTTGTAACCTTTTGGATAGTAAAGATGACCCGGAATCGTGTAGGATGATTTTTTCTACTTATCCTACCATGATGAATGCAATAGATGAAAAGAAAAATAAGTATGGTGAGAAACTGTTCAGCCCAGGTCATTTCCAGCTCATTATTTGTGATGAGGTGCACCGTAGCATCTATAAAAAGTATCAGGAAATCTTTGAATATTTTGATGCAATGCTTTTAGGTATGACAGCTACACCTAAGAACGAAGTTGATAAGAATACATATGGTGTTTTTGAACTTGAGCGTGGCGTACCAACCTTTGCATACGAACTGGAAAAAGCTGTAAAAGAAGGTTATCTGGTTAATTATTCGACTTTGGAATATAAGACCCAAATTATGGAAGACGGGATTCATTACAATGATCTATCCGATGAGGAAAAGGAAGAATACGAAGAAACCTTTGAAGGTGACGATATGGTCGGAAATGATATATCCAGTTCTGCCATCAATTCGTGGCTTTTTAATACGGATACGATTGATAAGGTTCTCAAAGAACTTATGGAGAAAGGCTTAAAAATCGAAGGAGGAGATAAGCTCGGTAAGACGATTATTTTTGCCAAGAACAGCCTTCATGCACAGGCCATTGTTGAGAGATTTAATAAACTGTTTCCTGAGTGTGGTGGCGATTTTATCAAGCGGATTGATTACAGTATAAAATATGGTGATTCTCTTATCGATGAATTCAGCACCAAAGACAAAATGCCACAAATAGCAGTATCGGTTGATATGCTGGATACGGGTATTGATATTCCAGAAATATTGAATCTTGTATTTTTCAAAAAGGTTCGCAGTTATGCCAAGTTTTGGCAGATGATTGGCAGAGGAACAAGACTTTGCCCGAATCTTCTCGGTGAGGGCTTAGATAAAGAACATTTCCTCATATTTGATTTCTGTAATAACTTTGAATATTTCCGAGTGAATAAGAACGGAACGGAAAATGGTATTGTAGAATCACTTAGCGAGAAAATTTACAACACAAAAGCTCAGATAGTAAGAGAACTGCAAGCTCCACGATATACTTCAGATGATTCTTATGTGGCGTATCGTGCGGACTTGGTTGACCAGTTACATGGTGCAGTCATTGAATTGAATGATGACAGCTTTTTGGTAAAAAGACACCTGCGTCATGTAGAAATATTTAGAACTTTATCCGCGTGGAATTCTCTTGAAACGATGGAGATTTCTGATATCAAAGAGCACATTGCACCTTTGATAAAGCCTAAGAAAGAAGATGAGCTGGCTCGTAGATTTGATTATTTGGTGTACAGTATTGAGCTTGGTCTGCTCCAGAGCAAGAGTGTACAGACCCCAGTGAATATAGTGGTTCAGACTGCGGAACAGTTATCTGCCAAGTATTCAATTCCACAGGTAGAAAAGCAGAAGGATATTATCGAAAAAGTCCAGACTGCGGAGTTCTGGGATAATGTTACTATCATAGAACTTGAAACTGTACGAAATGCGATGAGAAGCCTGCTTCAGTATCTGGATAAGATTCGTAGAAAGATATACTATACAAACTTTACTGATACCATTATTGATTCTATAGAAGGTGAGCCAATATATGAGGGCACAGATCTTAAAAACTATCGTAAAAAGGTTGAGTTTTACCTGAAAGAGCATAGCGACAGGATTTCTGTATATAAGTTGAGAAATAATAAGAAACTTTCAGAAGCAGACCTAAAAGAGCTAGAGCGTATCCTATGGAATGAGCTTGGTTCAAAAGAAGATTATATAAAGGAATATGGTGACACACCTATAGGTCGGTTAGTTCGGCAGATTGTGGGTGTAGATAGAGCAGCTGTAAACGAAGCATTTAGCGAATTTCTTACCGAAGAACGTCTGAATCTTAACCAGATGCGTTTTGTGAATCTGATAGTTGATTATATTGTTGCCAATGGAAACATTGACGACAATAAGGTGCTGATGGGAGAGCCATTTAAGTCGGTTGGAAGTATTACTTCATTGTTCAAAGATGATATGGGTACTGCAAAACAGATTATGGAAGTGGTCGCTCAAATTAAGCGTAATTCTGAAGAAATAGCATAAACTTAGGATTCATATGTAATCCTTTCTAACAGACAGATAACCAATAACATCATGACTCAGGATGAAAGCTTTGTGCAAGACTTATTTCCGGTTAACTGAAAAAAAGAGGGCTCGAACTGGAAATAAACAATTCATCTAACAACTTTACGATTGAAAACTTTTGATAAATCTCACATTGTAAGTCCTGTTATCGGACATGTATGATAATATGATATAAACAAAAAAAGAAGGAAAGAAGGAGAGGAAATAATATGGGAGCATTAATTATTGTATTAGGTTTAGGATGGTTAGTTTGTAAGATTTTGAAAGAGGAAGTATTTACAAAACCAGTACCACCTGGAACAGATTATACACAAGCTATTATTGATAGTTAAAAGGGGGTAAAAGGGAAGGAACTTGATAGAAGAATGACTAATGGATATTATGTCAAGAAAGATGATAAGAAGTAAATGACAAATGGTGCACTGTTCAACGAATTTCAGTGTAGAAATCGGCACCGGGGGGGTATCAAAATCGTTTACCTATATTTTTAAAAATTGAAGGAGTGATTTTATGATTAGATTATTATTAGAACTGATTTTCTTACCATTTATTATTATTGGGAAACTACTTATAGGAATTATAAAATTGATAGGACTTATAGATATTTTCGGTGGCAGTAAATAATCTGCTAACCTTTATTTTGGGACAAAAAAATAAACCGATAATATGGTTAATAATTAGATATATATGCTGTTTTGAGTCTGACTGAAAAAGTTAGATTCTTTTCATGTCTATTTTGAAACAGAAGGAAAGGATTTACCATGAACAGAGAAAACGAAAGAGAATCCCAAAAAGGAAAAAGACATATTACCCCCCTTACGGTTAGTCTGATTGCCATAGCAGTCATTATGGTAGCAGCAGCCTACATAGTGGTTAGCATTTGCCGCAAAGATGAGCCAAAAATCACAAATACATTTATAGATTCAAAACTAGAAACTGCCAGCGAACTGGTATCTGCAAAAATGATTTATAATGGACTGATAGAGTACTCAGACAATAAGATTCCTTATATCAACGAAGAGGCATTTTCTATGATATACCGGGCAGAGGTGACGGCAGGAATAGAAATGTCCGAAGTGGACGTGGAGGTTAAGCGGTCAGAGGTCATCATAACCGTTCCAAAAACCAAGATAACGAATATCTCTATTGATGAAGATTCTATCAAGTTCTATGATAAAAAGTTTGCTTTATTCAAAGGAGATTCCAAAGAGGATGTAATTAAGGCTATGCAACAGGCAAAAACGGATGTGGAAGAAAACGGAAACGTGGAAGAATTGTTGACGCAAGCGGAAAAGCAAACGGATGTGATTTTAAAATCTTTGTTTGAAGACAGCATCGGAGATAGAGAATTGGTTATCAAACACAGGAATTAATAAGCTGAAGGGGAAAGGATATTTGAAAAAATCACGAGTAAAAATGGCAACAGCCATGTTTATTTTCGGAACCTTGGGACTTTTTGTGAGGCATATTTCCTTGGATTCCGGAGAGTTGGCATTGTATCGTGCTATATTGGCGGTAGGACTTATCGGTATATGGCTGATTATTACAAAAAATAAAATTTCCATTTTGCAAATAAAGAGGGAACTGCCTCTTTTATTTGTGTCCGGTGCAGCCATGGGAATCAACTGGATTCTGCTATTTCAGTCCTATAAATATACAACGGTTTCCATGGCAACTCTCAGCTATTATTTTGCCCCGGTGCTAGTAACTTTGATTTGTCCACTTTTTTTCCATGAGAAGACAACGGTGGGACAGAAACTGTGTTTCCTTATGTCTACCATAGGTTTGGTATTGATTATAGGAACCGGAGGAATCAGTGGCAACAGGCAGAATATAATAGGGATTCTATTTGGGCTGGGAGCAGCAGTTTTTTATGCAACAGTGATTGTGCTGAATAAATTCATCAAAAATGTTACAGGACTTCATCGAACTTTTCTTCAATTCATAGCGGCAATTGTAGTGTTGCTGCCCTATGTTTTAATTACATCGGGAATCCATGTGACAGCACTTGACGGAAAAGGCTGGGTCAATCTGCTTTTGGTGGGATTGATACATACAGGAATTACCTATTGTCTGTATTTTTCTGCTTTAAAGGATTTGCCGGGGCAGGAGACAGCCATTTTGAGTTACATCGACCCGTTGGTGGCGGTGGCAGTATCGGTTTTAATTTTGGGAGAGTATATGAGTTTTTGGCAGGCAGCAGGCGGAGCCTTGATATTAGGATTTACATTATGGAATGAGTGGAAGGAGAACAGCAATGATATCGTTGGAAAGTGATTATATACAGGGAGCACATGAGAAAATTTTACAGCGGTTGTCAGAAACCAATATGGAGCCTTTGTCGGGGTATGGAAGTGACAAGTACTGTGAACAGGCAAAGGAAAAAATAAAAAAAGCCTGTGAATGTCCGCAGGCAGATATTTATTTTCTGGTGGGAGGTACACAGACCAATGCCACGGTTATTGACGCCGTACTCCAAAAGTATGAGGGTGTTGTGGCGGCGGAGACCGGACATATAAGCTGCCATGAAGCGGGAGCCATTGAATTTACCGGACATAAGGTATTGGAGATACCCCAAGAACTTGGAAAAATCAATGCACAGGTGTTGGAACAATACTTAAACCGATTCTTTGCAGATGAAAATCACGAGCATATGGTATTTCCGGGAATGGTATATCTGTCCCATCCTACGGAATACGGTACATTGTATACAAAACAGGAGTTGAAGGATATTTCCAGGGTGTGCAACCGATATCAGATTCCGCTGTATTTAGACGGAGCCCGTCTGGGATATGGTCTGATGAGTAAGGATACGGATGTAGCTTTGCCGGATATTGCCCGGTATTGCGATGTCTTTTATATCGGAGGAACCAAGGTTGGGGCACTCTGCGGAGAGGCAGTGGTTTTTACAAAAAACAATACGCCGAAGCATTTTATGACTCTTGTAAAACAGCATGGAGCTTTATTGGCAAAGGGAAGATTGCTGGGAATACAATTTGATACACTGTTTACGGAGGATTTGTATTTTCAGATTAGCAGACATGCCATCGATATGGCAGAATTGTTAAAGGACATTCTTGTGAAAAAAGGCTATACGTTTTATTTGAAGTCGCCTACCAATCAGCAGTTCGTGGTGTTGGAGAATGAGAAAATGAATCAGTTGAAGGAAAAGGTTGGGTTCAGCTTTTGGGAAAAGGCAGATGAAAACCACACTGTTGTAAGATTTGCCACCAGTTGGGCAACTACCAGAGAAGATATGGAACAATTGCAGGAATATCTGTGATGTTTTTTAAAGCTTATATGGTAAATACTCCCCCAAACTTCCGTTATTTTGGGGGAGTTGATGAAATTTTGTCGGTACGGTAGGCGTTTAATGCATGGGTGACATTTCCGTGGACCAGAAGTCCCAGACGATCAATAATCAACTGTGGGTCTTCTTTCATGCCGTCTTTAATCCAGTCTAACATCAATCCTACAAAGGCATACTTATAAAAATTTGCAATAAATTGTTTGTCTTCTTCCCGAACATTCATATTTTCGGCTTTTTCTTCTACTACACCAATCAACAAATCATAGGTCAGCTTGTACAGATAGATTTCCACCTGTTCTCGGCTGACGGAATGGTAGACATTCTGAATGAAAATCTTGTTAGCCAAAACTGCCTCAAAAATCTGTAGGAATCCCTGCTGCCAAGTGTCGTAGGTTTTCTTTCCCTCCAGTGCTTTACTGGCATCCTCCACACAGGACCATTCCACCAAATCATAGATATCCTTAAAGTGATAATAAAATGTCATACGGTTGATACCACAGTCAGTGGCAATATCATTGATGGTAATTTTATCTAGGGGCTTTTGTGCCAGCAGATTTTTTAAAGATGCTTCCAAAGCCCGCTTTGTAGTCTGAGACATTTCTATCTCATCTCCTTTATAAATTCTTCAAAACACATTTTAAATATTATACCAGATTTTACGATTTTTTAAATCTTTTATTTGCATGATGAAAGGGGATTCTTAGAAGCGAAGTATAGAAAATCCGTTTTTCCATATGCTATGCAAAAAGAAAAGAGGAAGAACAATGGAAAAAAGAGAAACCTTAAAAAGTGCACCCAGAAATGAGAGGGGAAGAAAGGAAATTCTGCGGGATACGGTAGTGGAAGATTACGATTATCTGGCGAATTCCGCCACGGGAATGGATTGTACCGGGTTGATGCACCGGGCACCTATGAATCAGGATGAGATGGAATCTTATCAAGAGGTATACCAATATCTGCCGCCTAATATCAAGATAGAAGCGGGAGAGGAGAAATCATAAACGGTCTGGGATTGTGATGAGGAAAGTATTTAATTTTGTACAAATAAAATGTAATTCCCGGTGGAACAGATAATAGGGCTGTGATATAATACGCCGTGGCAAGGATGTGTTTAAACTCCCCGCCGTATCGAGAGAAAAGAGGAGAGTATATCATGGAATTTATGAAGAAAAACGGGAAAGGAATTTTATTATGTCTGCTCATTGCCATTCCTTCATGGCTGTTGGGAAAACAATTCCCGATTATAGGAGGAGCGGTAATTGCTATTCTGGCAGGAATGGTGGTAACACTTTTCATAAAGGAAAAGGGAAATCTGGAAAGCGGGATTAAGTTTACCTCCAAAAAGATTCTGCAATGGGCAGTAGTTTTGCTGGGATTTGGACTGAACTTGAATGTAATTTTAGAAACGGGAAAACAATCCCTGCCGATTATTGTATGTACTATAGCAACCTCGTTGATTATTGCATATGTGCTGCACAGGGTTATGCATATTCCGGAAAAGATTTCAACTTTGATAGGTGTGGGTTCTTCCATCTGCGGAGGTTCTGCCATAGCGGCAACGGCACCGGTTATTGATGCGGATGATGAGGAAGTGGCACAGGCGATTTCTGTTATTTTCTTTTTCAATGTAATAGCGGCCATTGTATTCCCGACATTGGGAAAACTCATTGGCTTTGATACCACCGGGGGGGATGCCTTTGGCATTTTTGCGGGAACGGCAGTTAATGACACATCTTCCGTGACAGCGGCGGCATCTACTTGGGACAGTATGTGGGGACTGGGCTCTGCCACATTGGACAAAGCGGTTACGGTAAAGCTGACCAGAACCCTTGCGATTATTCCAATTACTTTAGTGTTGGCATTTATGAGAGCCTCCAAAGCAAAAAAGGCGGGCGAAGAGGGAACAGAGCGTGTCAGCATCAGACAGATATTCCCGACTTTTATTTTGTATTTCATTCTGGCATCGGTCATTACCACTGTTGCGGTACAGATGGGAACACCGATAGAAGTATTTACACCGATTAAGGAGTTAAGCAAGTTCTTTATTGTGCTGGCAATGGCAGCCATTGGATTAAATACGGATATTGTGAAGCTGATTAAAACCGGAGGAAAACCGATTATTATGGGACTTTGCTGTTGGATTGGAATCACCGCTGTCAGTCTGGTTTTACAGCATGTCATGGGTATTTGGTAGAAAATCTTGGAAAACAGGACATGGATGCCATAGGAAAAAAGTATAAAATCAAGTACAATTTTTGAAAAATGTACAAGATTAAGAGCAATGCTTGCAAAAGGTCACAAAACGGTATAAAATTCACTTTGGACATAACGAATCAACGAAAAGGAAAAGGAGAAAAAAGATGTACGGTTTTGGTGAACTGATTAGTGTATTGAAGAAGAATCCAAAAACAATCGTGTTTACGGAAGGAACTGATCCGCGTATTTTAGAAGCTTCCTCACGGCTTCTGGCAAGTAATTTCTTACATCCGATTTTAGTTGGAAATGAGGATGAGATTTATAAATCAGCGGAAGAGTGCGGTTTCAACATTCGTGGAGCGGAGATTATCGACCCGAACAATTTTGACCGCATGGATGAGATGATAGAGTTATTCTGTGAACTTCGTAAAAGTAAAGGTGTTACACCGGAAGATGCAAAGAAGACTCTGTCTCAGGCAAATTATTTTGGAACCATGTTAGTAAAGATGGGAATTGCTGACTCTCTTTTAGGAGGAGCAACCTATTCTACAGCAGATACGGTACGTCCGGCATTGCAGTTGATTAAGACAAAGCCGGAGAACAATATTGTATCTTCCTGCTTTATACTGGTACGTCCTCGGGCAACCGGTGAAAACGAATTGCTGGCAATGGGAGATTGTGCAATCAACATCCATCCGACAGAGGATGAACTGGTGGAGATTGCATATGAGACAGCAAACTGTGCAAAGATTTTCGGCTTAGAGCCGGAGGTGGCATTCTTAAGCTATTCTACTCACGGTTCCGGTTCCGGCGAGGATGTAGATAAGATGAGAAATGCAGCAGAGAAGACAAAGAAAGCACATCCGGACCTTCCGATTACCGGAGAATTGCAGTTTGATGCAGCAGTATCCCCTCGTGTGGCACGTACAAAATGCCCGGATGATCCGGTGGCAGGTCATGCAAATACATTTATTTTCCCGGACATCAGTTCAGGAAATATCGGATATAAGATTGCACAGCGTCTCGGTAATTTTGAGGCATATGGACCGATTCTTTTAGGTTTAAATGCACCAATCAACGATTTGTCCAGAGGATGTAATGCCTCTGAGGTTTATTCTATGGCAATCGTAACAGCAGCGTTGGCATAAAAAACATAAAATTTTTTGAAAAAAGGTAAAAAAATATCCCCCCACGAGGCTTGTGGAGGGATATTTTTATCGTATATACTATTGTCCATGAGAAAAAGAAAGAGAGGAAATGGACATATGAAAAAGAGAGTAACGGCATTGCTGTGTGTGTTCACTTTGGCAGTTACTGCATTGGCAGGATGCGGAAAGCAAAGTAATGATAAAAAGGATGGAAATTCAGAAAGTAAAAAATCCGATTCCGGGATTGTCTGCTATGTGGGAAACGGTTTCTGGGACGGTCCTTTAGATCCTACAAAGGGTTTTTTGTCTTATGGATGGGGATTTATCAATGAACCATTGATTTGCGTTAATGAAAACTCCCAGTATGAAGCAGATTTGGCAACGGAGTGGGAGGTAAGTGAGGATGCCCTTACCTATACCTTCAAATTGAGAGAGGGTGTAAAATTCCATGACGGTTCTGATTTTACTGCGGAGGATGTAGTATTTACATTTGAAACTGTAAAGAAAAATCAAGCTGATAATGAAGATGTAGATTTATCCTTATTAGATAAGGCGGAGGCAGTGGATGACTATACGGTAAAATTTACTTTAAAAGAACCAAACTCTACCTTTTTTGACGGGGTGGCACAGTTGGGAATTGTTCCAAGCGACGCTTATGATGAGAAAACCTTCGGGGATGCACCAATCGGAACGGGAGCATGGAAATTCCTGCAGTTGGACACAGACCAGCAGCTGATTGTAGAGGCAAATGAGGATTATTTTGACGGAGCACCGGAAATAAAAAAGGTAACCTTTGTCAGCATGGATAATGAGGCAGCCTTTTCCAATGCGAAGTCAGGACAGTTGGATATTGTTATGGTACAGCCAAGCTATACTACGGAGAAAATAGAGGGAATGCATATCGAAAAATTAGAAACTATGGATGTGCGTAATATCAGTCTCCCATGCAGAGAACCGGGAACAGCAAAAGATGCAGATGGAAATGAAGTAAAAGTCGGAAATGCAGTAACTTCTGACATTGCGGTAAGAAAAGCCTTGAACATCGGCATTGACCGGGAGAAGATTATTCAGGATGCTTTCAATGGTGTAGGAAAGCCGGCAGAAGGCTTTACCTCTAATCTGGAATGGGGAAATACCAAAGAGTATGAAGACGGTCAGGTAGAAGAAGCGAAGAAGCTGTTGGAGGATGCCGGATGGGTAGACTCTGATGAAGACGGTATCCGGGAAAAGGATGGCGTAAAATGTGAATTTACCGTATATACACCGACAGATGAGCAGGACAGATATCAATTGTCCATGGCGGTAGCCAAGGATGTAGAAAAACTGGGAATCCGCATAAACGTAAACCAGACTACTTGGGATGAAATTGCAGAGAAAGGAAATACAGGCGGTGTACTTTGGGGCTGGGGACAGTTCAATCCGATGGTAATCCGTCAGCTGTTTGCCACAGATTCTTTCTTGACAGGACTTGGAAGCGGAGCTTCCGGTTACTCTAATGCACAGGTAGACCAGTATATTCAAAATGCAATTTTGGCAGATAACCATGAGGAGGCAATCCAAAACTGGAAGATGGCACAGGAGGTTTATGGGGAGGAATATCCATATTTATATATAGTAAATATTGAGCATTGCTATTTTGTAAGTGACAGGCTGGATATTTCCGAAGAGACCCAAAGCCCGCATCCTCACGGACATGGAATCCCGATTATCTGTAATATGAAAGACTGGAAATTAAAATAAACGAAAAAGCCCGTGCTTTTGGCACAGGCTTTTTGGTGCGAAAAGGATAAATATATGAGTAACACATGGAAATATTTAGGAAAAACACTATTTCGTATGCTGACACTTCTGATTGCAGTCAGTATACTGGCTTTTGTGCTGGTGGTAAATTCTCCGGTAGATCCTCTGGTATCTTACATCGGAACTTCCTCCACCATCTCTCAGGAGGCAAAGCAGGAAATTATTGATTACTGGCAGTTGGATGCTCCTCCGGTAGAGCGGTTTTTGACTTGGGCGAATCATCTGCTCCACGGAGACTGGGGAACCTCCATTACATATAAGCAACCGGTATTAAAGGTTATCGGAGAACGGCTGCAATATTCCATCTGGCTGATGCTGATTGCATGGATATTGTCCGGTGTCATTGGCTTCTTCCTAGGAATTGCCGCAGCGGTAAAGAGAGGAAGTATCTTTGACAAGGTGACCAAGGTGTTCTGTCTGGTGTTACAGTCGGCACCTACCTTTTGGCTGGCACTTTTGATACTGAGCCTTTTTGCCGTAAAACTGCAATGGTTTCCCATCGGACTGGCGGCACCTATGGGAGTGGCGGCAGAGGACGTAACCTTAGGGGACAGAATCTATCATATGATTCTTCCGGCATTGACTCTAAGTCTGTTGGGTGTGGGAAAGATGACTCTGTATACCAGACAAAAGTTAATTGAAATATTAAATAGTGATTATATTTTATTTGCAAAGGCAAGGGGAGAGTCGATGAGACAGATTATCCGTCGTCACGGCTTTCGGAATATTGCCATGCCGGCATTGACGGTGCAGTGTGCTTCTTTCAGTGAGCTATTTGGAGGAATTGCTCTTGCGGAAACAGTATTTTCCTATCCGGGTATCGGAACAGCAACCACAGCGGCAGGATTGAACGGAGATGTACCGCTACTCTTAGGAATTGCCGTTATCAGTGCAGTTTTTGTATTTTGCGGAAATATGGCAGCAAATATTCTCTATGCTGTGCTGGATCCTCGTATAAAGGAGGGAAGCAGCCGTGAGAGTTAAAAATGAGAAAAAAGAACCGTTATTTAATACAAAAAAAAGAATCCTTCTTTATATTATACTTTCGCTGGCATATCTTGCCATTGTATTGATTTGGGGGTTGGTAATGAACCCGGAACATTATGGGGTAGACTACAGCAGTAAATTTGTAGCACCTTGTAAGGAGCATCTTTTCGGAACGGATTATATGGGAAGAGATATGTTTTTCCGCTCTATCAAGGGATTGTCTACCAGTATTGTTATCGGTCTGATTGCCTCGGCAGTTAGCTCCGTCATCGCATTGGTATTCGGGGTATCGGCAGCTTTGATTGGCGGAAAATATGATGATTTTATCAACTGGTGTGTAGACTGGTGCATGGGAATGCCACATTTGATTTTATTGATACTGATTTCCTTTATGATGGGAAGAGGTGGTTTGGGAGTAACCGTAGGTGTTGCGATAACCCATTGGCCGGAGCTGACAAGGCTGGTGCGGGCAGAGGTGCTGCAAATCCGAAATTCCCAATATGTAAAATCGGCATACAAAATGGGAAAGAGTAAGTTTCAAGTGGCAAAAACCCATATCATTCCTCATGTACTTCCGGTATATCTCATTGGTATGATACTGTTGTTCCCTCATGCGATTATGCATGAAGCATCCATTACTTTCCTTGGGTTTGGTCTGTCGGCAGAGCAGCCGGCAATCGGTGTGATTTTGTCCGAATCTATGAAATATATTGCTATGGGAAAATGGTGGCTGGCACTATTTCCGGGACTGATGCTTTTGATTGTTATTATTCTGTTTGATGTCATCGGCGAGAACCTAAAACGTCTGTGGAATCCAAATAGTGCAAATGAGTAGGAGGGTGTGCAAATGAAAAAAGATGAAAATACAATTCCTGCTCTGGAAATTAAGGATTTGAGCGTGAGCTTTTCCATGTATGATAAGGGATGGCATAAGAAGGAATTAGAGGTTATCCATGAATTAAGTGTAAAGGTCATGCCGGGAGAAATTCTGGCGGTGGTGGGTTCCAGCGGTTCGGGAAAGAGCATATTAGCACATGCGGCATTGGGACTTTTGCCGAAAAACGCTACGGTCAGCGGCAGGATGGAGGCCTTTGGGCAGGAATTGACCAAGAAGCAGCAGGAAAAGCTGCGGGGACATGAGATAGCCTTTATTCCTCAGTCCGTAGATTATCTGGACCCGCTGATGAAGATAAAAAAGCAGGTCACAGGTGTATGGGGAACGGAAGAGAAGCAGAAAGCCCTGTTTGAAAAATATCAGTTAGAGGAAAAGGTAGGGGAGATGTATCCTTTCCAATTATCCGGCGGAATGGCAAGGCGTGTTTTAATTTCCACCGCAATGATGGGGGAGCCGAAGCTTATTATTGCAGACGAGCCTACCCCGGGATTGAGTAAGGAACTGGCAATGGAAACCTTGCAGCATTTTCGGTCTATGGCGGATATGGGTTGCGGAGTACTGCTGATTACCCATGATATTGATTTGGCATTTGAGGTGGCAGATAAGATTGCCGTTTTTTATGCGGGAACTGCGGTGGAAGTGGCGAATGTGGAAGATTTTAAGCAGGGGGCAGATGCCCTTCGCCATCCATATAGCAAGGCATTTTTGCGGGCATTGCCGGGAAATGAATTTGAACCTATTGAGGGATTTCAGCCCTATGCCGGGAATCTGCCATCCGGCTGTCTCTTTGCAGACCGGTGTCCGGTGCGGACGGATGCATGTCAAGGCGAAATTCCAATGAGAGAATTGAGAAAGGGGGAGGTACGCTGTGTCAACGCAACTTGAAGCAAAAAATATCAGTTTTCGTTATCACCCAAAAGCACCGTGGGTCATTAAAAATCTGAATCTTTCCGTGAAGGAAGGAGAGAGTGTGGCTCTGGTGGGACCTTCAGGATACGGAAAAAGTACCTTGTCTAAAATTCTGGCAGGCTATGAAAAACCTCAGGAAGGAGAGGTGCTGTGGGACGGAAGAACTCTTCCTGAAAAGGGTTACTGTCCGGTACAGATGATTTATCAGCATCCGGAATGTGCGGTCAATGACCGATGGAGAATGAAAAAAATCGTCAGTGAGTGCTGGGAACCACCGAAAGAATTTTTGGATTCTATGGGAATCGAGGAGGAATGGATGAACCGTTTTCCCGCAGAGCTTTCCGGCGGAGAATTACAGAGATTCTGTATTGCAAGGGTGTTGGGACCGGAGACAAAGTTTTTGATTTGTGATGAAATCAGCACCATGCTGGATGTGATTACCCAGGCACAGATTTGGGCGGTCATCAAAAAACATGCCAAGGAGAAAAATTTGGGGATGATTGTGGTAACCCACAACATGGATTTGGCAAGACAGGTATGTGACAGGATTGTGGAGCTGCCGAAGATAAATGAAATAGGAGAATAAAAAGTGGGCTGTACAGTATGGATACTGCACAGCCCTTAGTTCTATAGATTTTTATTTGTTGCTACGTCTCCAGATATGCATTTTCTCTGCTTCTGCGATTAATTCATCTCTGAAATCAGGATGTGCAATGGAAATCAAAGCTTCTGCTTTCTGCCATGTGGATAAACCTTTTAAGTTTACCTTACCGTACTCGGTAACTACATAATGTGTGTTGGCACGAGTATCGGTTACGATGGAACCCGGATGAAGGGTCGGCAGGATACGGGATTTCAGCTCGCCGTCCTTTGTTTTGAAGGTGGAAGAACAGCAGATGAAGCTCTTACCGCCGTTGGACAAATATGCACCTAATACAAAGTCTAACTGTCCGCCGGCACCACTGATATGCTTAATACCTGAAGACTCGGAGCTTACCTGTCCGAATAAGTCAATATCTACTGCATTGTTGATGGACATGAAGTTATCCAAAGCAGCGATAGAACGAATGTCGTTGGTATAGCTTACCGGAGCACTCATCAGTTCAGGGTTTTCATCTAAGTAATCATACATTTTCTTGGTTCCTGCACCGAAGCCGTAGGTCTGACGGTAACGGTCGATATTTTTCTTAGAACCGTTGATTTTTCCTGCTCTTGCAATATCCACAAAAGCATCTACATACATCTCGGTATGAACTCCCAAATCTTTTAAGTCGGACTCTGCAATGAGAGAACCTACTGCGTTTGGCATACCGCCGATACCTAACTGTAAGCAGGCACCATTTGGAATCTCCTCTACGATTAATTTTGCAACGGCTTTATCAACATCTGTTGCAGGACCGCCGGCACCCAATTCGCCGATAGGAGCATTGTTGCCCTCTACGATATAATCCACGTCAGAGATATGCACGCTGTTTTCAAAACCGCCCAGACAACGTGGCATATTCTCATTTACTTCTACGATGACTTTGGTGGAAGTCTCACAGACAGCAGCCAGATGGGATGCGTTTGGACCAAAGTTGAAGTATCCGTGTTTATCCATCGGAGAAACCTGGAACATAGCCACATCATTGTGGAATGAAAGGTCACGGTAATAACGCGGCAATTCGGAGTAACGAATCGGAGCATAGAATGCACAGCCACGGTTGATTAATTTACGCTCAATACCGGACATATGCCAGGAATTCCATGTAAAATGCTCCCCTGCATCTTCACGCTCGAAAACAGCCAACGGTTTTAACAGGATACCGCCTCTAAGATTGACGTCCTTAAGCTCATCTGTACGTTTTGCCAAAGCTGCGTCCAATACGTCCGGTGTGCCGGTACACCAGCCAAAGTCTACCCAGTCGCCGGAGTTTACAACTTTTACTGCTTCATCTGCAGTAACTAATTTTTGTTGATATTCTTTCTGAAAATCCATTTGAAACCCTCCCGTGAATTTAATTAAGATTGTTAAATTTTAAACATATTCATAATGTAATTTTACCACGAGGGGAAAAGAAGGTCAACCAAATACTCTGTCTATCGGAAAAATAGAAATTGTGTTATACTGATAAACATGGAAAATAAGAAACAGACATCAACTCAATTTTTACAAAAAACCATGGTAGTATGGTTAGGAGCCATGATTTGCTGTGCTCTGTGGGGAAGTGCGTTTCCCTGCATAAAAATCGGATACCGCCTCTTTGAAATCAATGCGGGAGACACATCTACACAGATTTTATTTGCCGGGTGTCGCTTTTTTCTGGCAGGAGTGCTGACGATTCTGATAGGAAGTCTTCTAAACAGAAAATTTCTGATACCTGCCAAGGAGAATCTGGGTAAAGTGTGGAAACTGTCCATGCTTCAGACTGTGATACAGTATTTCTTTTTCTATGTGGGACTGGCACATACCACCGGAATGAAGGCATCCATCATCACGGGCTTGAACGTATTTATGACCATATTGATTGCCAGTCTGCTGTTTCATCAGGAAAAGCTGACAGTGCAGAAAATGATAGGATGTATCGTGGGATTTGCAGGAGTGGTTCTTGTGAATCTGGGCGGCAAAGGCATAGATATGGGATTTGTTTGGAACGGCGAAGGATTTATCTGTATGTCGGCATTGTCCTCAGCTTTTTCCTCTGTATATATCAAGCGGTATTCCCAGAAAGAAAATCCGGTTACCTTAAGCGGGTATCAGTTTTTGTGCGGCGGGTGTATCCTGATGCTTATGGGATTGCTGATGGGAGGAAGAATCCGGCATTTTACTCCGGCGTCTGTGGGAATCCTTATATATCTGGCGTTTATCTCGGCAGTTGCCTATTCTCTGTGGGGGATCCTGCTGAAATATAATCCGGTATCCAAGGTTTCTGTATTTGGATTTATGAATCCGGTTTTCGGCGTGATTTTGTCGGCGGTATTGTTAAAGGAAGAGGCACAGGGAGTCACAAGTATTATCGCACTGGTGCTGGTAAGTGCCGGAATTTATATTGTAAATAAAACAAAAGGAGAATTAGAATGAGTACAATCGTAACATTGAAAAAGGGAGAAGGAAGAACCGTCAAAGCAGGCGGTATGTGGATATATGATAATGAAATTGATACAGTATTGGGCAGTTATGAGAACGGAGATGTGATTCTGGTACACGATTTTGACGGTTATCCAATGGGAGTGGGATTTATCAACGACCATTCCAAAATCCGTGTGCGGATGTTAAGCCGGGACGAAAACGTAACCATAGATAAGGATTTCTGGATGGAGCGGGTAAAAAAAGCATGGGAATACCGCAAAAAGGTAGTGGATACCGGAAGCTGCCGACTGATTTTCGGGGAGGCGGATTTCTTCCCGGGGCTTGTGGTGGACAAATTTTCCGATGTGCTGGTGGTACAGTCCAATGCTCTGGGAATTGATAAGTGGAAAGAACTGATTGTGGAATGCATCAAGGAATGTTTGGCGGAAGACGGAATCAATATTCGGGGTGTCTACGAGAGAAGTGATGCCAAGGTCAGAGAACAGGAAGGGATGGAGCGTATCAAAGGCTTTATCGGAGAACCTTTCAACACCAGTGTGGAAATTATCGAGAACGGGGTATCCTATGTGGTGGATATCAAGGATGGACAAAAAACCGGATTTTTCTTAGACCAGAAATATAACCGGGCAGCAGTGGGCAGACTCTGTGAGGGTGCAGATGTACTGGATTGCTTTACCCATACCGGTTCCTTTGCTTTAAACGCAGGAAGAAACGGGGCCAGAAGCGTATTGGGACTGGATGCTTCGGATTTGGCAATTCATCAGGCAACTTTCAATGCCAGAATGAACGGTTTGCAGGATACGGTGCAGTTTGCCTGTGCAGATGTATTTGATATGCTTCCGGCATTTGAGAAAAAAGGAAAACAGTTTGATGTGGTTATCCTAGACCCTCCTGCATTTACAAAATCCAAAAGTTCCGTGAAAAATGCAGTAAAAGGATACCGTGAAATCAATATGCGGGGAATGAAGCTGGTAAAGGATGGCGGCTATCTTGCCACCTGTTCCTGTTCCCATTTTATGACCTACGAACTGTTTACGGAAACCATTGCCCAAGCGGCAAAAAGTGCCCATAAGCGGCTGCGTCAGGTGGAATTCCGTACTCAGGCACCGGATCATCCGATACTGTGGTCTGCGGGAGAATCCTATTATTTGAAATTCTATATTTTTCAGGTGTGCAACGAATATTAGAGGAAATCATGCAGAATAAAAAGAGAACGACTAACCCAAAGAAAACAGAAGAGAAACGAAGAGAGATACCGGGAAAATGCTCTTTGGCAAAGAAGTGCGGAGGCTGTGATTTTCAAGGGATTCCCTATGAGAAACAGTTGCAGAAAAAACAAAAGGAAGTCCAAACACTTTTGAAACCTTATTGCCCGGTGGAGCCAATCATCGGAATGGAGAATCCATTTCACTACCGGAACAAGGTTCATGCGGTCTTTGACCGCATGCGTAACGGACAGGTCATATCCGGGGTGTATCAGGAGGGAACCCATCGGGTTATCAATGTGGATGAATGTCAGATTGAGGACCAAAAGGCAGATGCTATTATCCGTGATATCCGGGGGCTTCTGCGGTCTTTTAAAATAAAGACCTATGATGAGGATACCGGATATGGACTATTACGGCACGTGCTGATTCGCCGGGGCTTTGTCAGCGGAGAAATTATGGTGGTGCTGGTATTGGGAAGTCCCATCCTTCCATCGAAAAATAATTTTGTAAAGGCGTTGCGTAAGCTGCACCCGGAGATTACCACCATTGTTTTAAATGTAAATGATAAGAAAACCAGCATGGTGCTGGGGGAAAAAGAGAAGGTGCTTTACGGAAAAGGTTATATCGAGGATACTCTCTGTGGTCTGACCTTTCGGATTTCTCCAAAGTCCTTTTATCAGGTGAATCCGGTGCAGACGGAAATTTTGTACGGAAAGGCAATGGAGTATGCGGGACTGACGGGAAAGGAAAGAGTCATTGACGCCTACTGCGGAATCGGAACCATTGGTATGATTGCGGCGAAGCAGGCGAAAGAGGTCATTGGCGTGGAGTTAAATAAGGATGCCGTGCGGGATGCCATAAGGAATGCGAAGCGAAACGGCATGAAGAACATCACTTTTTATCAGAAGGATGCGGGAGAGTTCATGGTGCAGATGGCGGCACAGGGAGAGCATGCGGATGTGGTATTGATGGACCCGCCCCGGGCAGGCAGCGACGAGGCCTTCCTTTCCTCCGTAATCAAACTTTCGCCGGAGCGGATTGTGTATGTCTCCTGCAATCCGGTGACCCTTGCCAGAGATTTGAAGTATCTGACGAAGCATGGGTATCAGGCACAGGTGTGCCAGCCGGTGGATATGTTTCCGTGGACGGGGCATGTTGAGACAGTCGCTCTGCTGACGAAAAAAGCCTAGTAAATCAAAGGTTTCCGCCGATTTAGGGCGAAAATGGATGTGTGTTTCAGTTTCCGCGGAATGACAGTGCGGAAACTGATTTACCCCAGGGGTAAGATTTTCGGAATTGTCGATATATATTTTGGCAAAAGGGATACCTTTTCGCAAAAGATAGTTTATATTATGGGTATGAGAAGATGAGTAATAATTATGAGAATTCACAGGAATATAGGAAAGCACTTGAGATAGCTAAGAAGCAGGAAGAATTATATAAAAATGTTACGAAAGCGATATCTCCAGAAGCGTTAGCAAAATTTCAAGAACTCAGTGACAAATTAAACGAATGGAAGAATTCACTTAATAATATGCCGGGACTTCTAAAGTTTGCAGAAATGCTCAAAAATTATCAGCAAGAGGTCAGAGAAAATGAAGGTTTAACTGAAGCTGAGTTTGAAGAAAAATATAGATCTGAAATTGAGTGGAGTGAAAAGTTCGGAAAAAATGGTTGGGTTATTTCTGAGCATTCAAATCCTGCAGATATTAAAAATTGGGAACAATTATTACGTGAAGGGGAAGCAAAGGTAGCAGAGTTTTTTGACGGAGAAGATATTGCAATTCTTGATGTGATTATAGAGGGTTTACAGGAAAAGTACATAGCAGATGGGATTCAGTTATATTTTAAGAATGGCATGCAGGCTTTTGAAAATGAAAATTATATGACTGCAGCTATGTTTTTGCTCGCAGTGCTTGACAATAGGGTGAATAAATTAGTTGATTTTCCGAATCAACGCATGCGTTACAAGGTCAAATATTCTAATGAAGGTTTTGCAAATCAAAAGGCGGAGGATTTTAGGCAGCTTACCGAAAAACGAGGATTCATGTCAAAGAAAATATATTTTCTGGAAATGTATCCTTCGTTAATAGCATATTTGAATAGAGTCTTTATTGATGGTTCATACAAGTTTGAAAATGGTATCGAACCTCCATATTTGAATAGAAATTGGCTTATGCATGGCAGGATGGTAAGAGAGATTGAAAGGCATGAATGTATACAGATATTAAATGCACTGAGTGTTCTAGAGTTTATGTTTGAGGAAAAATAGGGAGTATTACAAATGAGTAAAAGAGATGATTTTTCACAAAAGACTATAGATAGATTGTGTGAAAGAGTGGGAGGAAAGTGTTCAAATCCAAATTGTAGAAGAGAAACTAAAGGGCCACATAGTGATCCACAAAAGAGAGTATCAATAGGTGAGGCTGCTCATATAACAGCTGTTGCTGAAGGCGGTCCAAGATATAATCCCGATTTGACACCAGAAGAGAGAAGCAGTATAGAAAATGGAATTTGGTTATGTAAATCGTGTGCAAGAATGATAGATAGTGATGAAAATCAGTATCCGGTGGAATTGTTATATACATGGAAAAGTATGGCTGAATATGAACAATTTTGTATTATTAATCAGATGGATAACTGGTTAAAAACGAATGTGGTATTTGAAAGTAGAAAAAATATAGCATATAGGAAGGCAAAAGAATCATTAGACAATCTACATGCTGTCTTACAGTATGCATATGAATATTGGAAACATAATTTTGAGAATCGGCATTATGGTCCATTTTTGGAAAATGAACTAATGCAACATTGGAATCTGTATGAAGAAAACTTGAAAAAAATTTGTACATATCAAGAAAAAAGCGCGCTTTTGAACGAGGTACTATTGGAGTATTCATTGGATTTAGGAACGGAGATATGTCAGGAAATAAATAATTACCTCAATCATTTGAATTTCTCTTATCAAAGTGATAATTGTGGTTTATACAATAATTATTGGAGCAGCTTTTTTGAAATGGTGTCTATTTGTTTTGATAGTTTAGTGAGTATCAAGAAGAGTGTTGATGAAATTTTGTACCGACAATATTCTGTATGATAAGAGGATAAAAACGTTACCCTACCCCATAAACATATGACATACTTTTGCCATGTAATATAAAATAAAAGTTTAGGGGAATATTGAGACGGTCTGTCTGTTGACGAAAAAAGCCCAGTAAATCAAAGGCTTTTACCGATGTGGAGACCAAAATGAATGTATTTTTTTGTTTCCGCAGAATGGCAATGGTGAAACTGATTTACGCCGGGGGATAGATATTTCGGGACGATATATATTTCGGAAAAAGGGATAGTGGAGCTGTTGCATTTCCCTGAAAATAAATTTTATTTTAAATCGCTTGCAATTGCTTGCATCTATCGACGAAAACGGGTATACTAAAGAAAAAAGGAGTGTGATACTCATGGCAAATACATCTGCAGTTTATGCCCGCATTGATACAGGATTGAAAGAAAGTGCCGAGAGCATCCTTGCGCAACTTGGCATTTCTCCATCCAGCGCAATTCAGATGCTCTACAGCCAGATTGTCCTTACAAGAGGATTGCCTCTTGATCTGCATCTTCCACGCACAAAGCCAGTAGCTATTGGCGGTATGAGCCGTGCCGAACTGGATGCCGAAATTACAAAAGGTGTGGAATCACTGAAATCCGGCAGAACTTATACGCCGGATGAGGTCGATGCAGAATTTGCGCAGGAGTTTGGAATATGAGCGATTCCTATTCTGTTGTTTATTCCCTGGAAGCAATGGACGACTTGAGAGAAATCTACACTTACATTGCTTTCGCGCTTATGGTTCCAGAGATCGCCGAAAAACAGGTAAACCGAATACGGAAAGAAGTCCGTTCCCTTGACTTTATGCCATTCCGGTATTCCTTTGTGGATTGGGAACCGTGGAAAAGCATGGGAATGCACAAAGTCCCAGTAGATAATTTTGTTGTGTACTACACTGTGAATGGTGATAGTCACACCGTTACCGTGATCCGCATTTTTTATGGTGGACAGGATATGGTAAATATTGTAAATACAGAAAACGAATAATATGAGAAAAGGATTATTAATAAGATTCCGGCATCGGCGATAAGAAAGAAGTGGGTATGTGCTTATGCCAGAGTCTCCACCGACAGCCGGAGGCAGGAAGATTCGCTGGAAAATCAGACAGCAACTTATGAGAGATTGATTAAAGGAAATCCTGAATATGAGTTTGCTGGGGTATATGCAGATCAGGGGATCTCCGGCTACTGTGAAAACCGTCCGCAGTTCCAGAAAATGCTGGAACGGGCAAAGGCGGGCGAACTTGATCTTATCATTACAAAATCCATATCGAGGTTTGCAATAAATACCGTCACCGTTCTGAAGTTCGCAAGAGAATTGAAAGAACTGGATGTCGGTATTTTTTTGAAGAACAGAATATAAACACTCTTTCGGGGGACGGCGAGATGATGCTTGCCGTCCTCGCTTCTTTTGCGCAGGAAGAAAGCAGGAGCATGAGTGAGAATAATAAATGGTCCATTAAGAAGAAATTTGAACACGGCGAAGGGATGATTAACACCACGCGTTTTTGCGGATATGACAAAAACGAATACGAATACGGGGATTTAGTAGTGAAGCGGAAAGAAGCAGAAATCGTCAGGTTGCTGTTTGACCTTTATCTGATGAACATCGGATGCAGCAGACTTTCTGATCTGCTGAACTATCTCGGTGTCAAAACCATGACGGGCAGCGAGTGGGAGAGCGGAACGATTGGCGGGATGCTTTCCAATGAGAAATATAAAGGCGATTTCCATTTGCAGAAATATTACACGCCTCCCACGCGGCGAAATGTGACCCGTAGAAACCGGGGCGAGGTACAGAGTTATTACATTTCTGAAAATCATGAGCCAATCGTTTCACCGGAGCTTTGGGGACAGGTTCAGGAAATGAGAGAGTACCGGAAAAAGGAAAGAAACATTGGACAGGACGGCACAAAGAAATTTCAGAACCGCTATCCGTTAAGTGGAAAACTGATCTGTCCATTCTGCGGAAAAACACTCCGCAGGCGGTAGGTTTACAACAAGAAAATTCAATGGTTGTGCAGTACCTACATTGAAAAAGGAAAGAAAGCCTGCAGGGGCATCCGCATCGATGATGCCGCTCTTGCAGGATTGAATATCACGGAACAGACAGTAGTCGAGGAGGTAGTTCAAAATGGCAAGAAGCATTACTGTTATACCCGCAAGGCAGATTTCGACTGCGGAATCCGGAACAGCGCAGACAGTGCAGAAATTGAGAATGGCAGCGTACTGCCGGGTATCAACCGACCAAGAAGAACAGTTATTAAGTTATGAGAACCAGGTCAATTATTACACGAACTATATCAGCGAAAATCCTCTGTACGAATATGCAGGAACCTATGCGGATGAAGGTATCTCCGGCACCAACACAAAAAAGAGGGATGAATTTAATCGCATGATCGCTGATTGCAGGGCGGGGAAAATTGACATGATTATTACCAAGTCCATTTCCCGGTTTGCGAGGAACACGCTGGATTGCCTGAACTATGTAAGGGAGCTGAAGGACTTAGGCATTGGGATTATCTTTGAAAAAGAAAATATCAATACCCTCGATGCGAAGGGCGAAGTGCTGCTGACGATCCTTTCCTCACTGGCGCAGGATGAGAGCCGCTCCATTTCAGAGAACTGTACATGGGGAATCCGCAGGCGGTTTGAAACAGGAAAGCATAAAATGAGTACCAAGAGGTTCCTCGGCTACGATGCGGATGAGAGCAGCGGCAAGCTGATTATTAACAGAAAGCAGGCACCGATTGTGGTGCGGTTGTATCAGGAATTCCTGGATGGGAAAACAGCGGACTATATCAAGCGGATATTTGAACGGGAAGGAATTAGAAATTGGGATGGCGGCACAAAGTGGCAGTCCACAACCTTAATGAGTATGCTGGAAAATGAAAAGTATAAAGGCGATGCCCTTTTACAGAAAAGCTATACGGTGGACTTTTTGACAAAGAAGCGGACGCAGAACAAAGGGGAAATCCAGATGTATTATGTGGAGGATGACCACGAAGCGATTATTCCAAAGCGGATTTGGGAGTGCGTACAGCTTGAAATAGAGCGCCGGAGAAAATACCTGGAAGAGCATGGGACAAACTCCTATTCCCACCGGCCAGAGAGCAATCCATTCGCTTCTAAAATAGTCTGCGGAAGCTGCAATAAGGTTTTCTCACGGAAAGGCTGGCGGAGCAGCACTGGATTTGACCGGAAAATATGGCAGTGCAGTGAGCGTTACAAAGTAAAAGGTGTTATGGGCTGCTCCAACCGCCACGTGGAGGAAGAAACGCTGGTTAAGGCTTATCTGATGGCATGGAATGCCCTGGTAGAGAACCGAGAGGCTTTTATGGAGCGTTGGAAGGAACAGATGCAGAGTGAGAATCTGCTGGAAGGTTACCGGGCGGAGAAGTTCATAGAGTACACGGATGGGGCGCAGCCTTTGACGGAGATGGATACGGACTTCATGCTGAAAACGCTGGATCACATCAAGGTCTTTGAGGATGGCACATTGCTGGTGGTGTTCCTGGACGGAACTGAGATTGAATGTAAAAATGAAGAGGAGTAAGAAAAGCGGCCGATTGGGAGGTTTGATTCCTGATCGGCTTTTTTCTTGCTCTTTTTCAGATAGTAAAAGTTAAAGCGGTGTGGTAAAATATAAAGAAAATTGCTTTTGAAATATAAGTTTGAGGTGATAGGTTATGAGTGATTATACATACGAACTCCCCTTTTCAAATGATAAGTTTATGAAAGGGATTTTATTGATGCTTAAGAAAGAAAATAAATATGACTTAGCAAGTATGTTAAAAGGCGCTAGTGTTCAAGTGGAAAAAGGCGGTTACTCATATTATGATGGACACTGGGGAAGAAGCGATGCGTTGGCCGCATATGTGACCTTTTTTGTCAATCCTGAGTATTTAGACGTATTAGAGAATGATGAAAATAAAAATATATTGGGACAAATTTGCAGCAATTTAATCCCTCCCAATGTTGGGTTTGATGTAAAAAGTGTTTCATTCACAATGGACTTATCAAAAGATTTTGAACTGGAAGATGATTTGATTGCAGATTTAGAGAAAAATGTAAATTCTATTTCATATAGGGTCATTGGAGAGTTATTGCCAGAGGACATTAGGGTTAAAGGATATCAAATGGCAGAAGCATACACATATTTGTATTCTGTAGAAAATTCTTTAAGATTGTTTATAGAAAAAGTGGCTAGAGAAAAATATGGAGAAAACTACTTCGATTCTTTGACTATAACAAATGCCCTTAAAAGAACGATTCAGGAACGAATGAGAAATGCTGCTGAACAAAAGTGGCTTGGAGTGCGAGGAACAGAATTATTTTATTTGGATTTTAAGGATTTAGGTGCAGTTATTAATAATAACTGGGATATTTTCAAGAAGTATTTTCCAAGTCAAGATTTTATTTTGCCTAAATTAAATGATATGGCAGAATGTAGAAATAAAATTGCACACAACAGTTATGTAAATGATATAGAAAGAAACTTGATGAAGACTTACTACAATGTGATTCTGAAACAAATTTCAGATGCAATGCAAGAGGAATAAACTATATGGTAAATAAAGTTATAGATGAGCAACAGCTAAAGGCGGTTTGCGATGTATTAGGCGAAACCAATCGAGGCTATACCAAAACAGAACTTACAAGACTGCTTCAGCAAAGTGGAATAGAACTTGTGTCAGATGGAAGGAAAAGTAATGGATATACATATCAATTGGGATTGAATAAGCGAGACTGGCTATATAATTGTTTGGCGAATGAGGTAAATAAAAATCATTCACTAATGAGGATATATATGTTTATTGAGAAAGCACTGAATCCTGTTGCTTTTACAAGCGAAGAAAATAGGGCAAAATATGAATATCTTTTTGAAGGAACAAATAAAGCACTTTTACTTGCTGGAATGGAAGTTACAAAAGAAGGAAAGTTGGTAGAAGTTGTACAAGCGAAGACTCTGGACGAAGTAGATCGAAGAGTTAATAGTTTGAAAAGAGAATTATACAATAGATCAATACACAGTGAAGTTCAAAAGTATTGCATTGAAGATTATTTGAGAAAAGATTATTATGATGCCGTATTCGAAGCAGCAAAAGGTTTAGCAGAGAGGGTCAGACAGATTACAGGCTTAACAACAGATGGAGGAACTCTATTTCAGACAGCATTTTCAAAAAATGATCCATATATATTTTTTAATGGATTACAAACAGATAGTGAGAAAAGTGAGTTCACGGGATTAAAGGAGCTTCTTGAAGCAATTTTCCATTTGGTAAGAAATCCAGCGGCACATACACCTAAGGTAAACTGGAAAGTTGATGAAGCAAAGGCTCTTGATATTTTGACGTTGATTTCTTTTGCCCATAAGTATTTGGATCAATGTCATAAAATGCCGGGTAAGCCATGAAATGTAATGGTAGAACATTGGGTTTAGCGTGGAAGGAATATTATGTTTGGAACTGTTATTATAGATGCTTATAGAAAAGAAGAAGCTATGGAAATGGCGAATGCAATTGATGATTTATGTTCGCCGAAGGATAATTATGGTTGGGCTTCAGCGGGAATCTATTGTTTTTGGGATTACTATGCGGAGGCAATACTGTATATTGGTTTAGCGGGAGATTTGGCAGAAAGATTTAAACAGCATAATGGAATATTGCCGGTTAAGGAAGGCTCTAAACAGAAACAAATAGAGGAGTATTTTTCTAAGAATGAGCGATTAGGATATACAATATTTGTCCAGTCCCCCTTATCTCAGCCATTAGTACATAGAAATAAAGATATGTATGAGGCATTTGCAAAACAAAATAATTCTCCGGTTGAGGATATGCTAAGTGATCAAGGAAGAGAAGATATTAAAATGGTGGAGGGAATTTTAATAGAAGCCTTTCGTAAAAAATATGGTCATTTTCCTCCGTGGAATGGGATTGGTGGTTCAACAATAGGGCAGAAAAGAGTAATGGAGAATAATATAAATATAGTAAAGAGTTTTTGTCAGCCTGATAATTACTATATAAATCCTATCGTATCTCGTTCAACAATTCGGGAGTTATCTCAAAATGCTGAATGGGCTTGGTATGAAAACTATTTACATGCTGTAAGAATGAATATCCTTATGTTTGGTATGGAGTATCAAGAAGCGTTGGATTTGGTAAGAAAGAATGATATTATTAACACATATGAAGAAATGCAAGAAAGCGGATATATGAAAAAACATTTAATTGTTTAATAAATGTTAGTAATAGACGCTTTTAATAAATGTCTATCGAGGAAAGTATATGAGAGATGATTTTTCACAAGCCACAAAGGATTTATTGGCAAATAGAGTAGGATGGAAGTGTAGCAATCCAAATTGTAGAAAAGCAACACGTGGAGCCGGGACGGAAAAAACGGATGTTATAAATATAGGAGTTGCATCCCATATTACGGCTGCTTCTAAAGGCGGTCCAAGATATGATGAAGATATGACAGCCCAAGAAAGAAAGTCTTCTGAAAATGGGATATGGTTATGTCAGTCTTGCTCTAAACTGATAGATTCAGATGTTAAAAGGTATCCTGTTGACAAGTTGAAAAAATGGAAAGAGATTTCTGAACAGATGGCGGTTCTTGATTTGGAGGAAGTAGTAGATAAAATGGATGAAGATAAAGAACTTATAAAGTTTTTTATACAATGTTTTGACAGACCAGCATTCCAGGATAGAATATGCCAAGAAGGAAGAATGGAGGATTTTGATAAGGCTATTGAAGATACGATTATTGCATTGAATACGGGTGTTCTTAGGACAAGGGATGGAAGTATTTTAAAGAAGTCAGAAGGGAAATCAGCTATTGTAAATGCAGAATGGAGAGAGAAACTCGATACGATTTGTGATATGTTAGTTGCTTTGAGAAAACGATTAAGAATCGCAAAAGCCACGGGAGCATATTCTGCATATGGTGAAGGGGAAGTAATGTATTGTTTTTATGATAGAGAATTGGAAATGTGGTTTGATTCTACACGAGAAGAAATCCTAAAAATATTATCTGCAATTTGTGAGGAAATTGGAGTACACGGATTGCATTTTCACAGAAAACAATACAGATGGTAATTAATTATAGTGGGGTAAAAATTTACCCCTAAGAGGGACATAAACCTTTTCGCAAATGGTGATAGTTTCGCTATTTAGTATAAGAAATAACTTTCACCGCATGTGGAGACGGTTGTATTGATGTCGAAAGTACAGAACTGAATACCGAAAAAGACTTGAAAAGAAAGTGTTTTGAGAGTTGGAGTATTTTTCTAACTCTCAGATTTTTTTCGTTTTTGGGATCTAACAGACAGGTAAAATAAGGGTTGAGTTGACAGAATGAAAATGGGAAAGGCTGAGATGATAAGAGGATTTGGATATGATATTGAACTGACCTATATAAAGAGAGAGGGTTAGTTCGGAACATAGAGAGGTAAAAGTTATGGATATGAGTTTTGATATTAGTAAAGTATTCCAAGAACGCTTGGCATCAAGTATGGGGCTTGATAAATACCGATACATTATGGAACAAGTAAGTGTCACCAATGTTGCTGTTGATACTGATTTTCAACGAACATTCAATGGGTTTTACATAGTAAGGCGAAATGAGAATTGGAGAAAATCCTATTATGAGTATTTTGAAAGTGTTAAGAATGGTACCCCAACCTTTGAAAATATTATTACATATCTTTATGAATGCACTGGAAATATCGAGCCGTCTTTTTCAAGTAAAATGCTTGCAACAATACTTCCGGGAAAGCCGATATGGGACCGCCATGTTGTTCAAAATCTGAATATGCAACTGACGGGAGCAACGAAAGAAGAAAAATTGAAGAATGCAATTATTCTTTATGCTGATATGGAAAAGTGGTATGCCGATTTTTTGGAGACAGAAAAAGGTAAAGAATGTATCAGTGAGTTTGACCGAGTGTTGCCTGATTATAAAGGAATATCAAAAATAAAGAAGATTGACAGCATTCTTTGGAGTATAAGACAGATTCGCGACTGAAAGAGGTATGATTATGGATTTGCTATTGAATAATGTTTTGAATCTCACGAAGGAAAAGATTGAAAATAGAAAAATTGAATTTAAATTTAATATATAGGTCGGTAGTGGTGGGCAGTCGTTCCTTGACAGATGGCTCAAACATAGCGAGACTGAAAAGATGTCTGGTACCTGTGCTGACTGCTCCTATTGGGGGTATGGGAAACAGTGTAATTTCTATCCCGGACAGTGAGTATTCAGTTTTGTAAGGATGACGGACGATGAATGGCTATTGATTTCGGCAGCAGAAATTGTGGATGTTCCTGCTGATGAGTGGGTAACTGCAAATGTGCTGGAGAGATTTGTGCTGTTGTTTGGTAGGCTAATTATCAAAAGGAAGAAAGGCAACACTTTCTCAAGGTATGTATTTAATCTCAGTAGGGCTGGATTTAAGATTAGGACAAAGTCTTGACTGGTTTACGAGTTTCCATTTACAATATTATGTAAGTAAAGGAGGAACCCTACTTGAAAAAGAAAAAAGATGAAATAAGCATTCGTTCCAGTGCAGCGGAATACCTGACCTATGTTGCCACTATCGGCGACCAACAGGACAGTATTGAGATGCGTTATGAGGATGAAAATATATGGCTGACACAGAAGATGATGGCAACATTATATGATGTAAGTGTTGCTGCAATTAATCAGCATATAAAGAAGGTTTACGATGATTCGGAATTGGAACCAGATTCAACTATTAAGAAATACTTAATAGTTCAAACCGAAGGTTCCCGTCAGGTGAGCCGTGAGGTGGCACATTACAATCTTCAAATGATTATTGCAGTAGGATTCAAAGTGAACAATGAGCGAGCTGTTCAATTCCGTAAGTGGGCCAATGGTATTGTGAAGGACTATACCATCAAAGGGTGGGTAATGGATGATGAACGTTTAAAGAATGGTGGTTCCGTGCTTACAGCAGAGTATTTCGACCGACTGCTTGAGCAGATTCGGGAAATTCGTCTGTCCGAGCGTAGATTTTATCAGAAGATAACCGATATTTATGCAACAGCTCTTGACTATGACTGACGGCAGCAGAATTAATTTATGACCGTGCAGATGCAGAGAAACCACATATGGGACTTACCACGTGGGCAGCAGCACCAGAAGATCGTGCGGAACGTCATATTCCAATGACTATGGAGGACTGGTCGAAGCGACTGGATTTGTTCCTAATGGCTGATGACAGGGAAATTCTTCAGGATGCAGGAAAAATCACTGCTGAGATTGCTAAGGCAAAAGCAGAGACGGAATTTGAGAAATACCGTGTGATTCAGGACAGGCTGTTCATGTCTGATTTTGATAAATATCTACTGGAATTAGAGGAAAATGCAAAGAAATAAATTACTTAATTCCGAGTCGAGACGGTGGTCGGAAAGCTGTTGTTAAAAAGAAACCGAGGAGGAGGCATATCATGTCCGATAGTAAAAAAACAGTAAAAATAGCAGGAAATATCAGCTTATCCAAAATTGCCACCTTAATCTTTTCCTTTGTGGGTATGGCATTATTGGCTCTTTGGGTTTATTTTTTTACAACGAATAATATTGAGCTTAGGCAGAGCAGACAGGAGCAGGATCATGTTCGCATCAGCGATTATTCCTGCCGGGAGGTGGAAAGTAAGGGTACTCCTATCGGTGTAAAAAAACAATATACGTTTTCGGTCAATGAATTTTTGGAAAATGACACATGTCTGGCTTTTTACACGGTTCACCAATATGTGGATGTGTATATGGACGGACAGCTTATCTATAGTCTACAGCCTTCTGAAAATCAAAAAATCAGTAAAACCGTGGGAAGCAACTGGGTAATGATTCCCCTCTATAGGGAAGATAAGGGGAAAGAAATTTGCGTGGAGCTAACCCCTGTATATGAAAGCTTCCGTAATAGGAAGGTGGAATTTTTGATTGGCTCCCAGCTTAGTATTTATCTGGAACGTTTAAATAAAGATTTTCCACAGCTGATTTTAAGTGTCATGGCTATTTTTGTGGGTCTGGTTTTCTTTGGCATTGCAGCCTATAATTTGTTGAAAAAAGGACGTGGAGAAGGTTTGTTCGCCCTTGGATTGTTCTCTATATTGATGGGACTGTGGCGTCTGACTGATACAAGATTTACTCCATTTATTTTTCCAAACCGCCCGATTCTTTTATTCTATATTTCAGTAACTGTGCAGATGGTGGGCGTGGTACCGTTGATTAAGTCCATGGAGGAAAGATTTAACAAACGGAGCTGCCTTGTTTTTAATATTTGCTGCATTGCCACTTCTTTAATCTCGCTGATACAGCTTCTGTTACAGGTTTTTGGAATCATGGATTTGCGGGAGAATCTTTGGGTTGTTCACGTTGTGATTGGCGTTAATGTATTGATGATTATTGCCAATAGTATTTATGATTGGAAAAAATATCCGGAAAACCATCAGAAAAAACGGGCACGAAAGCTTCCGCTTATCTGTGTTTTCGGTATACTTGCAGATGTGTTTGCCTTCTATATCAAGGGAACATCCTCGGGATTACTGTTTTCTCTTCTAGCGTTGTTTCTTTATGTTGTGTTTATGGGAAGCTCTATGATGTTTAAATACAATGAACAGGAACGGAAGCTGGTGGAAAAAGACAGGCTCTTAGTGGAACAGGAGAGAAAGTTGACAGAACAGCGTATCGCAACGATGATAAGTCAGATTCGCCCTCATTTTATCTATAATACGTTGGGAACAATCGGACAATTTTGTTTGGAGGATCCACAGAAGGCAGCGGATCTTGTACAACAATTTTCTTTATATTTACGAGGTAATTTCACGGAATTGGATCATGCAGCACCAATCCGTATTTCAAAAGAATTAGAGCATGTACAGCACTATGTCGGCATTGAGCAGGTCCGATTTCCGGATATACAGGTTAAATATGATTTAAAGGCAGGCGAATTTGTATTACCGGCATTAACGGTTCAGCCGTTGGTGGAGAATGCCATCAAGCATGGTTTGATGGGATTGGAATCCGGAGGATGTGTGGAGATATCCACCTATGAGACGCAGGATGCGTTTTGTGTTTGTGTGAAAGATGATGGGATAGGTTTTGACCAGAATGCTTTTGAGGATGGGAAAAAACATATTGGTATTAAAAACATACGAGAAAGAATCGAAGTAGTGTGCGGAGGGACTTTGACGATTACCAGTACACCCGGAGTGGGAACCACGGCACGAATTACGATTCCAAAGGATGGAGGAAAGTAAATGATTGTATTGGCAGTTGATGATGAAAAACCTATGTTACATGCATTGACTACGGCAATTAAGGCATCTGTTGATGTGGAAGAAGTCAATGCGTTTTCCACCTGCCGGGAGGCACTGGAATGGGCAAAAGAAAATAAGATAGATGCCGCCTTTTTGGATATCAGTATGCGTGGCATGGGAGGAATGGCACTGGCAGAAAAATTGTTGGAGTTTCAGCCCCAATGTAAAATTATTTTTTGTACCGGACATTCTGAGTATGCAGTAGATGCATTCAAAATGCATGTGTCCGGTTATCTGATGAAGCCGATTACTGCGGAGGATGTTCAGCGGGAAATTGCTTATATCAAAGGACAGAAAAGTAAAGAAAGTCTTTTGAGCATCAAATGTTTCGGCAATTTTGAAGTATATTATCAAGGAGAACCCCTTTCTTTTCGAAGAACAAAAACCAAGGAGCTGCTTGCCTTTTTGGTGGATCGCAATGGCTCCGGTGTGACAACGAAGCAAATTTGTACAAGATTGTGGGAGAACAACACAGACGATACTAAGAATTTGAATTATCTATATCAGTTGCTGAATGATTTGTTGCATACGCTAAAAGAGGTAGAGGCGGAAGATATTCTGGTTAAGACAAGTACGACCTATGCCGTAGATACGCAGCGTCTGGAGTGTGATTATTATAGTTATTTGAACAACGGAAGACCGAAATTCATGGGAGAGTATATGTCTCAATATAGCTGGGCAGAGGAAACCTGTGCGTTGCTTTCAAAAAGCATAACAAAATCGTAACCGTATCGTATATTCCAATCATACAATTAGTAAAAGAATCATGAAAAACTACAGTATAGTCAGACAGTTTGTCTGGCTATATTTTATTTCATAAAAAATGCCTTTTTGTAAGAAATTTGTAAGGATGGAATTGTTATAATATAAAAAATTAATAGGAGTGTTCTCCTATGTGAAAGAGAAATTAAGAAGATTTTGACGGAATAAATGACGAAAGATTTTGAAAGGGGATTGGAACATGAAAAGAACGAACAAAAGAAAAGAACGGTTTCAAAATGTTTATCAGGCAGTGGAGCCCCTCCGGGTTGCAAAGAAAAATACGATTCATACACTTGCCGGAATAGGGCGGGAACATAAGATTCTGCGTTACCCGATTCTGGTAGCGTTGATGGCGTTTATTTTCTTTTATAATCTATTCCTGTATATATTTATGGAATTAAAGATGGAAGAAAAACTGGCAAAAGGAGTGGCAGTCTTAATGACAGGCGTTCTTGTGATTACAAGTATTGATTTGACTGCATTGGCGATGACTTCAAAAGAAGAGGATTATTATCGCGTGACTGCACTGGAAGAAATCAACAGTTCTGCGGTGGTACCATATGGAACCGATATTGATGAACTGGAACTTCCGGAATCCATAAGTGTGACGATGGATCGATATAGCTTGGAGGAGAGTCAGCAAGAGGCATCTGAGGAAAAATCTGTAGCAGAATCTACAGAAGAGATTTCCGACAGCGAGGCACAGGGGCAAGAATCTGTTGAAGAACCTGTTTTAGAGGAAAAGGTCGTAGAGACTATTACAGAAGAGCTGCCTGTGACATGGGAATGTGCAGATTACGACGCTGAAACACCGGGGCAGTATATGTTTACAGCAGAGATGCCTGAAGAATATGATGACTGTAGTTTGATTTTTGATGATGTAACAATTCCTACAGTTACGGTGGAAATATTGGAAGCAGAAGAGATGACACTGTCTGCAACAGTTGATGGTATGGAGATTACAATGGTTGCCGCACCGAAAGTATTCCCGGCAGACGCAAAACTTTCTGTGACGAAGATTGATGATGCGGAAAGCATTGCCAAGATTGATAAGGCAGTTCAGAATACTTTAGATAAAACAGTAGGAGCAGACGAAGAGACAGAGGCAGCTTTAAAGAAAACAATGACCTTTGATGTGACTGTTCTTAATAAGGATGGTCAGGAAATCCAACCGAAGATTCCGGCGGGAATGACAGCACAAGAGGCTGTTACAGTTACCTTTAAAAAAATGGTTCCTAAGCTGGAGACGGAACTGACCGAGGAGGAAAAGGAAGCAGAAGCACAGCAGAGCATGGAGATATTCTATGTGAATGACTCCATGAATACAGCAACCCAGGTAGAGTCATGGGTGGAGGGAGAGGAATTGTCTTTTAGTCCGGAGCACTTCTCCTATTACACCTGTTCTTGTTATGTGTATAATGCAAAGGGCATATATGATTGGAAAAGTTTATATAAAGCTGTTTACAGTAAGGATGGTACGATTAATGTACGATTAAAAGAAGATATTTCAATCAGCAAAATAGGTTGGTATTCAAATTCAGACCGTTTAGTTATCAAAAATGGCCAGACGGTAAATATTGATCTATATGGTCATAAGCTAATGGGAACCGTTAGCGGAAAGCCTGCTATTGAGGTGAAGGATGGTGTTTTGAATATCCATGATTCACAAGGTAATGGTACGATTTCTTCTCGAAATGGCAGTTATGTTATTTATGCAAATGGAAGCAATGCAACGGTCAATCTGTTGGGTGGAGCTATTGTTCGAGGAGGCTCTGAGAGTGATGGTATTTATGTAACAAACCAATCCAGTGTAAATGTCAGAGGTGGTGCTATTTCCGGTTCTTTCCCTTACGGTATTTATTTTAACTCATCCTATCGGGGAACCGGCAGTATGAGTGACGGATTTATTGATGGTGCAAACTATGGTGTCTATATTGGTGGTAGTTCTAACCGGGGAACAACCTTTACCATGACAGGGGGAACCATACAGAAATGCAAGAGTGCCGGAGTTTATAATAACAACGGTATTGTTACCATGACAGGCGGAGTAATTTCCGGTAATTCCAGTTATAAAGCATATGGTATTATGAATACCGGAAATGGACAGTTAAAGCTGGGTGGTCCGGTATCCTTTGAAAATAATCGTGCAGCGGATTTTTATGTGGGAAGCAGCAGTAATAATTTGGTTACCGTTACAAGTGCACTGACAGGAAGCCGTATCGGTGTGGCAACAGCAGATGCACCGACAAAGGATTCTCCTGTACGGTTTACTTCAAATGCGTATGCGGAAGCCAGCATGAAACAGTTCTATAGTGCGGCAAACTCCAGTTATGCAATATGGCAGCCTGTAAGTACACAAGGGGTTTCACAGAACTATTATGTTGTGGGACCAAAGGAGAACTGCCGTATTACAGTAGAACCTAAAAATATAAAGGTAAGCACGGCTGAAGAGGATGTTGCCGGTACAGTCGCAATCGCTACCGGTGCGGCAAGTACATCACAGATTAATACAACGGTAAAATATAATGCTTCCGTTACGCTGAAGGCGACACTTACAAATGCAGAAGAGTATGAGTTTACAGGATGGAAAGATCGTTCAGGAAGCATTGTCAGTGAATCCTTGGTTTATACTTTTACTGCTACAAATGATAATACATATACAGCGGTATTTACAAAAAAGAAGTGTAAAGTTACGGTAGCAAGCTCCAATACTGCACGTGGAACGGTAGCTGTAACAGGTTATTCTCTGGGAAGTATTCCATCAGATTATAAATTTGAAGTGGGAAGTACAATTACGATTGCAGCAACTCCAAAAAAAGTCGGCTCAACGCAATATGAGCTGGCACAGTGGAATGATGGAAGTGATGAAAAGACAAGAACTATCGTAGTGACGAAGGATGCGGTTTATACAGCACAATTTAAAGAGCCGGATCCGGATCCGAACGCTACGGGAGAATTGTTTGTTGGAGTAACGAAATTATCCAGTAATCCTTCGACCGGTACAAAACTCCTGTTAATTGGCGGCGGTGAGAGCATGACGGAATCCTCCGGAATGATTGCAGTTGCAGGACTTCCGGCAGATTCGGCACGTGTAACGGCTGTATCGAATAGTACATATTCTACATCTTGGGGAAATTCTGTAGTAGTCGGCATTAGTGGAAGTGGCGGAAAACAAGTTACAATAGATAAAGATTCAAGCGGAAATCTGTATAAAGGAGCCGATTTTGACGGTTGTCCGGGTGGACTAATCAAATATTATAATGGTGCATGGTATTATTGGTGTAATGGTGGTGCAAAGGTAGGAATTGGACCTTATAATGTATATTCCTATACTTCATATACTACCTTTAAAGCAAGTAATGTTAAAGCAAGCCTTAATAATTTGCAGTTATCAGCGGATAAAAACTCTGTTGCAGAAGCTGATATCACAATTACCGTGACAAGTGGAAGTAATACATATACCTTAAAGAATTTAATCTTCAAGGATACAGCGATTGATTATAGCAATGGCGACCGCTGCATTGAATTAAATCTGGGTGGAGTGTTGTTTACTTACACACTTCCGGAAGCCATTGTAGTCAAAACCAATGGCACCAGAACAGAGTATGACACACTGGCAAAAGCTGTTGCAGCAGCACAGTCAGGGGATAGAGTGTATGTGGTTGGTTCTGCAATCAGTGAAATCACAGATGAATTAACACAATTGAAGCAGGGAACTACCATTCAAGGCAATGATGGTTCTAAAATAACGGCAGAGGAACCTTCCGTAATCAAAGCCACACCGGATGGTACCATTGAATTGGTAAAAGGACAAGTTACGGCGGAACCATCATCCGATGATACGGATGTTACAGTGGATGTGGATGGTGCTTCCGTTACTGCAAAAGAACCAATTACTATTACAGCAGGTGGAACAGATGAGGAAGGAAACCCTACGGAGCCGACGGTTACCACGACGGAACCGACTGCGGAAGTCATCATCAGCCCTGACGGTGACCCTGATCACACAGTAGTTTATACAGGCTGTCCGGAAGGAAAAGAATACGGAATCCATTCCGGAAAACTGACAGACGAAGAAAAAGTAGAGATTAAGTCTGGAACAGAGTATGATCTTGAAGTTGAGCTTGGGGACAATCAGAAAACAAATATTGAGACAGATGGCACCAATCCGGGTACGACAACCGTTACAAAAGGAAAAGATGAAAACGGTGATCCGGATGGAAGTATTGTGATTGAATCAAAGGAACCGAACAATGATATCACGGTAGGCGATACAAAATATACCACAAGTGATGAGGAGACAAAGCTCATTGTGAAGCCGAGTACAGGATCCGGTTCTGAAGGCAGCGAAGGTTCTGAAGGTGGCGAAGGTGAAGAAGGAACAGGAAAACCGGAAGTAGAATTAAAGAAAGGCTCCGTTCAACTTCCGCCGGAAGGCACCATTACACTTCCAAATGGAGATAAGGTTACAAATTCTACAGATCCGGAGGAAGGAAGCGAGTCCGTAACCGTTAGTGATGATAATAAAGTTCGCATTCCGGCTGGTGCAGAAGCAACACTTGGAGAAGGCGATGATGCAATCAAGGTATCTGTTCCGAAGGGTGAAAATGGAGAACCGGATAGTCTTCCGGCAGAAGTTACACCAAAGGAGGACGGTAGTGGCTATGAGGTAAAAGCAGAGCCAGGGAATGATGTTACAATCGGTGATGAAACATATAGAATCGGAGATTATGATACCACATTTGAGGTAACACCGGGTGAAGATGGCAAGCCGGATATTGTGGTAACGGACGGTGGTGTGGAATTGCAGCCGGGTCAGTCTGTTACAGATTCCAATGGTACAAAGTTTACCAATAATGGTGATACACCGATTAAGCTGTCTATGACGGAAGGAGAAAATACAGAAGTAACCCTTGGTGAAGACGGTAAATTTACATATCAGCCGGAGGGAGAAGAACCTCAGGAATTTGAAAATCCGGGAAGCTTTGAAGCAGATTTTAGTGTTTCAAAGGAAGGAAACGGCGTTTCCTTAAATTCCGATGTGGATGTTCCTATCGGAGAAGAGGTCGACGTTAATTTCCAAGGGGAGAATGTAAAAATAAAGGTTCCTGAAGGCAATACAGGGGAGGTTAATATTAATCTTGCTGAGGGAACGGTTACAATCAGTAATCCGGGCGATAAAGTAATAATTAATGGGAAGGAATATACAGCTACAGAAGCGAGCACAGTATTAAAACCGGGACAGGATGGAGTTGAACTGAAAGAAGGAGGCGTGAGCCTAGATCCAAAAGACAGTATCGTGACAGGCACAACCGAAATTTCCAACTCCGGTAACGGTGGTACACCAATAGATGTAAAGGTAGACGAGGACGGTCAGACAGTTGTAAAAGTACCGGAAAAAGGTGGATTTACCATGACGGATCCAAACTCCGGAGAAAAGATATCTTTTGCAAATCCGGATTCAGAAACCCATGAGTATTCTTTGGACACTACAGGAAGCTTTGTTCTGCCGGCAGATTCAGAAATTACTTGTACGCAGGGAGAGGGAGCGAATCGGAAAACAACAACGATTGGTTCCACGGATGAGGGTGGTCTAATCCTTCGTCCGACAGAAAACGGTGTGGAAATTACCGCTTCCGATGGCAACGACATTACAATAAATGATGTCACTTATCCAAATGAAGGAGAAGAACTTGTTCTTACAGTAGATTCCAAAACAGGCAAACCTGTATTGGAAAGCGGCAAGATATCCATTCCTGAGGGAAAAGAGATTACTCTTTCAGGAGGAGACACCGTAAAAAATGCATCAGGAAGTAATACAATTGATTCGGAAGGAAACATTGAACTTTCAGACTCCGGTGATAAGATTACAATCCGTCATGATGGACAGAAAAATAGTTATACAGCAACAGATGAAAATACAAGACTGGCGTATGATCCGGAAAAAGGCATCCCGACCTTGATGGCAGGTTCTGTGGAACTTGACCGAGACAGTGCGATTGATGTTGTGTATAAACGGGTAGAGTATGGTGAAGATTCCGAACTTTTTGATGAGGAATATAAGGCAACTGTCACTAGTAAGGGAACAGAGAAACCTACAGTAAATGCTGACGGTACTATCGAGATACCGAGAAATGGTGCCGTGGACTTTGACAGTGAAGTAAAAACAGGAAGCGATGATACTGCTGAAACCGCACATAATACTGTAGCCGTTCCGAAAGATGCACAAAATACGACTGTTTCTGTAAAACCTAGAGAAGACGGAAGTGCTGACATTACGCTTGTAACAGCAGGTGACAGTGTTACTGTCAACGGTATGGAATATACGACGACAAAGGATGATACTCAAATTAATATCACAGAGACCGGAAGTACCTTAACGAAGGGTGCTGTAGAGCTTGATGGCGGTAAGAAGCCGCAGGAGGGAATAAATGTAAATGGTACCTGTGTTACCAATTCAGGAACAAGCAAAAGTAAAGTCACTGTTGAGAAAAAGGATGACGGAACCGTTGGAATGAAGGTCAGTGAAGGAGGAACCTTTGATTTATCTGTACCGGGAGTTCCGGATTCTGCAGTAACCTTTACGAATCCGGGAACGGAGGAAGGTTCTTACACGATTGAGGCTGACGGAAGTATCAAGCTTGGCGAAGACAGCTCAATTCAATTTAAGACAGATTCCGGTAAGGAAATAACTGTAACAGGTGAAGAGGGAGTTTCCATGAAGGTCACGGAATTAGGTGTGGAGCTGACGATAGAGCCGGGTAAAAGTGTAACCATTAATGGTGTAAAATACGAGGCAGCTATATGCTCAGACCCGGATAAGCAGACAAAATTAACCGTAGACAGCAAGGGAAATGTCATTGTCGTTGATGGTGCTGCAAAAGTTCCACAGGGGCAGCCGATTTACGTTACAAATGAGAAGAACGAACCGATTAAGATCCAGAAAAAGGCAGACCCGGATTCCTCCCAGGAGACTGACATGATAACTGTTTCCGCAGAGGGAAGAATTGATGCAATGCCGGGAGATATTTTAACAATTGGAGGCGGTACTTATATCTGTAAAGATACAGATGGAGAATTTGACTTAAGCTTAAATGCAGAGACCGGGGAAATCGAAGTGGAAAGAGGAACCAAAATTGATGTTACAAATGGTAATCTTACTTTCGCGGATGAGGAGAATGGAAAGATAGCTGTTTCCACTACGGGTAATAAGCCGGTTCAGGTAGAGAAGTCTTCTACAGATGGAAAACCTGTTGTAACGATTCCTTCCGGTGGAAATGCAGCAATCGATAATGGAGCAGACGGCTCAGCAGTAGAAATCAAGGTTCCTGCCGGTACAACGGAAAAGGAAGTTGCGATTAACGACGAAGGCGATATTACCGTTGAGTTGAAAGCTAACGAGAAAATTATCATTGCCGGTATTGTTTACACAGCAGACCAGGATGGTACCATCACAGTTGACGCAGCAACCGGTGCATTAAAAGAAAATACAGCTATTGAGCCATCTGAAGAGGCACCAATTACCGTGATTGATACGGAAAGCTTTAATAAAGAGAATTATGAATATCAAGTGAAACCTGGGGAGAAAGTACAGGTTGATGATGTTATCTATACGGCACCGGAGAGCGGAAGTGGGATGATTTTAAAAGGCAATCCTAATGGAAACCCGATTATCGAGATTGGGCAGGCAGGCGAATCCGTAGAAGTCGGTAATCAGACCTATACAACAGGTTCTAATAATACAAAATTTGTTGTAAATGAAACCAATAATGTAACCTTAATAGATAATGGAGAGGAATCTTCCAATAGTTCTTTGAAGGTGGATGGTTCCAAGAAGATGATTATTGATGGAAATGTGATTACCAGTTCTGGAAAAGATGGGGCAGGCTATACCATAATTAAGACCACAAACGGTAAGGATGCACTGAATATCGCAGACGGTACTAAGATATCTGTTGATATGAGTAAAAACGGCACACCGCTAAATATTCAGGGTCAGATATCCTATAACGGTCAGACAATGGATGGCAGTGGAATCACAATTCAGCCGCCGACAAGTGGGGTAGTAGGTATTGTTCTGGATAAGACCACACAGGATAAGGAAGGTAATTATGTGACAAAACTGACAGGATCTGATTCTACGGTTTTGACTCCAATTACTGACGAGGATGGCAATATTATCGGCTTCAGTACTAGTGTCCGTCCGGCGAAACCGCAGCAGCCGGATTCAGGTAATGGAGATAACGGAAATTCTGACAGCGGAAATTCTGATAATGAAAAATCTGACATTGGAAGCAACAGTAATAGCCAGAGCACTACTATAGAGGAGAAGCCACAGGAAGAAACCACTACCGCAAGGGGTACTTCTAGAAAAACGGAAAACGCTGTGGTAGAGAATGTAAAAGAGCCTGTGGAAAATGCCAATACGGAAAAACCGGTTGTCACCATTCAAACGGTAGAAGAGGGCAAGGAAATTGTCGTGCAAGAGGATATGGAAGTTGTGCTTCAAAATGGCAAGGTTGCTCTTCAGGTATCTTCCCAGGATGGTATCATGGTAGGTACTGTGGAACAAATTCTGACGGCATGCTTTAGTGAAGAAGAGATTGAACAGATTAAGAACGGAATGACGGCAGGGGTTCAAGTTTCAATTGTGAGAATCAATAAGGAGGATGTCTCAGAAGCGGATAGAAACCTTATGCAGACATCTTATAAAAACTATGCGAAGTCTATTGAAGGTTTAGAGTTTGGCGATTATATCGATATTCAGATTGCAATCAAATTAGGTGATAATGACTGGAAACAGCTACATGAACTGGATGGGGAAGTTGAATTAGCTTTAGATATTCCGGAATCATTGCTTGCGGAAGGACGTACCTACTACATTATGAGAAATCATAATGACGAATGTACGATTCTGGAGGATTTGGATGAAGAACTTCAGACGATTACAATTGTAACCGACAAATTTTCCACTTATGCAATCATGTATACAGATTCCAATGTGGAAAAGCTGAATATTGCTAAAGTGGATCAGACACAAAAGGTTACTCCATGGATATTGTTTGGTGTGTTTGTACTTTTGATGATTCTGTTTGGGGTTTTGGTTGAAAGAAAACGCCGCAGTAGAGTGGAATAATGAATCCAAGTCCTATAAGATTTAGGAGTATTGTAGTATAATAGGTATTTCACACATACTTAAGGGGTGTCGTACTAATTATTTTTTAGTGCGACACCCACTTTGTTTTTATTATAGTCACGGTATGCAGTACTTTACGGGAAAACTATCCCCAAATTGGAAATTATGGTACAATTAAAAAAAGTACAAATATATAAAAAAATCAACCACAAACGCCATGGAGGAGCTCAAAGTGGAATTTCACGAAAAGTTACAACAGTTACGAAAACAGAAAAATCTTACACAGGAAGAACTGGCAGAGTTACTATTTGTATCTCGAACAGCCATTTCTAAGTGGGAATCGGGACGGGGACTTCCCAACATAGATTCTTTAAAAGCCATATCCAAAGTATTTTCCATATCCATTGATGAGTTGTTGTCAGGAGAAGAAATTATTCAGGCGGCAGAAAATGAAAAGAGAGAGAATGCTGTTCATTTGAGAAATATTTTATATGGATTGATGGATATTATGTGTGCTGTTTTTTTCTTTGTTCCCATATTCGGAGAAAGAGATGGAAATTATATCCGGTCCGTATCCGTTTTGAATCTGCAATTTATACAAAAATATATGGTTGTTTCTTATATTGTAATTCTGGGGCTGATTGTGCTATATGGATTGTTGGAAATTATATTGCAGAATTTTCAAAACATTTTTTGGAAAAAGAATAGTGCATACATTTCCATGGCACTTACTGTAATAGCCACATTTATTTTTATTATGAGTCAACAGCCGTATCTGGCATTCTTTGAACTGTGGCTATTGATTATCAAAGCGGTCTTGTATATAAAACAACGTTGATACCCTATGTAATATGCCTAAAATCCCATTGATACGCAGAGTGTCACAGAAGTGAAGGAGCGTTTCTTTCGTCCATATATAACCTCGTGCTATGATTTTGGCGATGTAAAATTCAAAAAAATTCAGGAGGTACGAAGGATGAAAAAAATTCGTAATTATTTTATGGTTTCTGCCGGATTGCTGTTGGCATTTCTGGTATTGTTGTTTTTCGTTTTGCGTGTGGATGTGCAGGGAATTGGACCAAAGGCATCCCCAATTGGGCTGGCAGGCGTCAATGGCTGGGTGTTTCAGAAGACAGGAGTAAATCTGTTATGGTATGAGATTACAGACTGGCTGGGAGTGGTTGCTATATTGGTAGCTTTTTTCTTTGGTGTTTTAGGACTTGTTCAGTTGATAAAAAGAAAAAGCATAAGGAAAGTAGATGCGAATATCTTGCTTTTGGGTGCATTTTATTTCATAATCATAGCAGTATATGTATTTTTTGAAATATTTATTGTGAATTATCGTCCGGTTCTGTTAGGAAAAGAACTGGAGGCATCCTTTCCGTCTTCCCATACGATGATTGTATTTTGTATTATGTCAACTGCCATCCTGCAGTTTCAAAGAAGGATAAAAAAGCCGGGATTGCGAAAAATTCTGCAATGGCTGTCTGGAGTGATAATGATAGTGACCATTGTGGGTCGATTGATATCGGGAGTTCATTGGTTTACGGATATTTTGGCAGGATTACTGTTGGGAATGGCATTGGTGATGCTATATGCAGCATTGGTGAAATGGACGGATATATGGCAGAAAAGCAAGTAACACAGGAAATAAAGTATTTATAGAAGAGAGGATGAGTGCCATGCAGAACAACTGGATAAATGACGCAATGTTTTATCATATCTACCCTTTGGGATTTACAGGAGCACCCCGATACAACGAGGGAGGGAAGACGGCGGGAAACCGTATTTTAAAAGTGTTGGACTGGATTCCCCATCTCAAAGAGCTGGGAATCAATGGGATTTATTTCGGTCCCCTTTTTGAGTCTGTTTCTCACGGCTACGATACTACGGATTATTGCCGGATAGACAGCCGTCTGGGTACCAATGAGGATTTCAAACAGGTGGTGGATGCACTTCATGCAGAGGGAATACATGTGATATTAGACGGAGTATTCAATCATGTGGGACGGGAATTTTTTGCCTTTCAGGATGTGAGAAAGAATCTGGAGCATTCGGAATATTGCAGTTGGTTCTGTAACCTCAACTTTTCATGGGAAAGTCCATTAGGAGATCCTTTTGCTTATGAGACATGGCACGGTGCGGCGGAACTGGTAAAGCTGAATCTGGGAAATGAACAGGTATGTCAGCATTTGCTGGGTGCGGTACAGATGTGGATGGAGGAGTTTGGTATTGACGGACTTCGTTTGGATGCGGCAGACTGCGTGGACCGGGAATTTTTCAAAAGACTTCGTCGGGAAACCAAGAGCCGGAGAGAAGATTTCTGGTTAATGGGAGAGATTATCCACGGGGATTACCGTCTGTGGGCAAATGAGGAAATGTTGGATTCTGTAACCAATTATGAGTGCTGGAAAGGGATTTATTCCAGCCACAACGATAAAAATTATTTTGAAATTGCCTATGCATTGAAAAGACAGTTTGGAGCAGGAGGTCTATATCAGGGTATCTGTCTGTATAATTTTGTGGATAACCATGATGTCAGCAGGGTTGCCAGCCTTTTAAAAAGAAAGGAAAATCTTGAAAATGTCTATACTCTCTTGTATATGATGCCGGGAGTTCCGTCCATCTATTATGGAAGTGAATGGGGTATTGAGGGAGAAAAGGGACAGGGGATGGATGCGGATTTGCCCCTCCGGCCGGAATTGTCTCTGGAGGAAATGCAGGGAAGAAACCCGGAACTGATTCAACATATCCAAAAGCTGGCAGAGTGTAGGAAAAATTCCAGAGCCGTACGTTATGGAAGCTACGAAGAGGTTCTGGTAAAAAATGAGCAGTTGGTGTTTGCGAGAAGAGAGGGAGAGGAGTACCGGATTGTGGCACTGAACCTTTCGGAACAGGAGGCAGAGCTGTATTATTCCTATGGAGGTCAGGAATATCAGTTACAACTGGCACCGTTTACGTCTGAGATATTAGAAGAGAAATAAAATCGAAAATCCTCCTTTTCTGGCTAGTTTTCTTTACGGATAGGTGGTACAATAATAACAACACAGGAAACTTGTACGTAAGGAGGAGACAGAGCAATGGGATTTGGAAAACCGGCGAAAAGTACGGATTATATCCGTTCTTTTTCTGAAATGAAAAAAATGGATTATGCTTCAGGGTCAGCGGAGCTGCAGGATGCGTTTACACGGCTTGAAGCAGGAAAAGATAAATTAAAGGAAATCATGAGCAAAAATCTGAGTGCTGTCATGAAGGTAAGCTCTCTGGATTTAGAAATCGGAAATAATGCCAAGAAGATGACCAGCATTACCAAAGACTTGTCTCAGGTATCAGAGGTAATACACAATGCAACCGAGGAGACGGCAGCTACCGCAGGAGAGGTAACTCACGCCCATGAGAATCTGACCAATACCATTATCGAGGTTTCAGAGGAAGCCTCCAACGTATTTAAGAAGATAGAAGCAGGACAGGAGGAGCTGACGGGAATCCGTGAACACTCCACCGGCATGATTACATACTCTGAAGAAATGCAGGCGGATATGACGGAACTTTTGGACATTATCACTCATATGAATGAGGTTATTGAGGGAATCAACTCCATTTCTTCCCAGACAAATCTGTTAGCTTTGAATGCCAGCATTGAAGCGGCAAGAGCCGGAGAGGCAGGAAAAGGTTTTGCAGTGGTAGCGGATGAGATTCGGAATCTGGCGGAAGAAACCAGAGGCCTCACCGGAAATATGGGTGAGTTTGTGGAGCATATCGAAGAAGCTTCTCAAAAAAGTGCCAAAAGTGTGGCTTCGGTTATGAGTTCATTGGAAGAAATCAATGATAAGATTAATGCGGTTTGGAGCATTAATGACGGTAACCAGAAGAGTGTCGGTGCTATTTCGGAATCTATCAGTTCGTTGGCAGCAGTCAGTGAGGAAATCAGCAGCTCTGTCAATGTATTGGAGACGCAGATTACCAGAATCGAAGAGCAGTGTGCCATGATGGATACAGATGCACAGGTGGTACAGGAAGTCAGCGGAAGGCTGAATCAGTCTATACAGCCACTGGAGACTGTGGAGAGGGAATTGGACGAATCCATCAAAACCATCGGTCAGATGAGTCTGGATGCTTTTTATATGCCGGAAAACAGTACCTTTGCAACCTATGTCAAAAATGCGGTAGATGCACATAAGAAATGGCTTGTCACCTTGGAGCAGATGAAAAATGAACGCACCATTTTAACACTTCAGATGGATGATACAAAATGCGGATTCGGTCATTTCTACTATGCGTTCCATCCGAAAAACGAAGAAGTGTTAAAGCTTTGGGATGGTCTGAAGGACAAGCACAAAGAATTTCACGGTTACGGCAGGAAGATGGTAAAGGCTCTTATGGACGAGCAGTATGACGAGGCAGAACAGATTTACCGGCAGGCGGAGGGCTTTTCTAAGGAGCTGATACATGATTTTGAAGCAATTTTGGCAGTTGTAGAGAAACTCGATACAGAAGACAAAAAGGTATTCAAATAAAATAAAAAAACAGGGATAAAATAAAAATCCTCCTTTACATGACTGTTTTATCATGTTAGTATACTAAAGTGTAAGATAAGACAGATGAGGAGGATTTTTTTATGAAGAAAGCAACGAAATTTGCAGCTTTATTGTTGACGGCGGCAATGGCGTTTACAATGACAGCATGTTCAGACAAAAAAGACACAGATAAAGCAGAAAAGAGCAATTCCGAGGACCAGTTCATCGTAGGTTTTGATGCGGAATATCCGCCATACGGCTACAAGGATGACAATGGCGAGTATGTAGGCTTTGACTTGGATCTGGCAGAAGAAGTCTGCAAACGTAACGGATGGGAATTGGTAAAACAGCCAATCGATTGGGATTCTAAGGATATGGAGCTGAATTCCGGTTCTATCGACTGTATCTGGAATGGATTTACTGTTACAGGACGTGAGGATGACTATACATGGTCAGAGCCTTATGTAGATAATTCCATTGTAGTTGTGGTAGCAGAGGATTCCGGTATCAAGAGCAAAGAAGATTTGGCAGGAAAAGTAGTGGTTGTTCAGGCGGATTCTTCAGGACTTGCAGCTTTGACCGATGAAGAGGACAACGAAGAAAACTTAAAACTGGCAGCAAGCTTTGCAGAGTTACAGCAGGTAGCAGATTACAATACTGCATTTATGAATCTGGAAAGCGGTGCAGTAGATGCCATTGTGGTAGATATCGGAGTAGCAGATTATCAGCTTGCATCCAGAGAAGGTTTTGTAATGTTAGAGGATAAAGTGCGTACAGAGCAGTATGCAGTTGGATTTAAAAAAGGCAACGAAGAGCTTCGTGACAAAGTACAGAAGACCTTAGATGAAATGGTTAAAGACGGAACCTTCGGTGAGATTGCTGAAAAATGGGATTTAACCGACATGGTATGTCTCGGTCAGTAAGGAGCGTTTAAACATGGCAATTGATGTAATGCTGAGAGAATTGCTGTCGGGAATGGGAGCATCCATCTCCATTTTTGTATTGACATTACTTTTTTCTCTGCCCTTGGGGCTTTTGGTGGCGTTTGCAAGAATGTCTAAAATCAAGCCGCTCCAATGGCTGATGAAGATATACATATCCATCATGCGGGGAACACCGCTGATGCTGCAATTGCTGGTGGTATATTTTGGACCGTACTATCTTTTCGGTGTGCGTCTTTCTACGGGATACCGTTTCTATGCCACCATTATCGGTTTCAGTATCAACTATGCAGCTTATTTTGCCGAGATTTACCGGGCAGGTATTCAGTCCATACCGGTAGGACAGCGGGAGGCTGCCAAGGTGTTGGGATATACAAAGACCCAGACCTTCTTTAAAATCATCTTTCCACAGATGGTAAAGCGGGTTCTTCCTCCGGTAACCAATGAAGTCATCACTCTGGTAAAAGATACCTCTCTGGCATTTGTTCTGGCATATGCGGAGATGTTTACCATCGCCAAGCAGATTGCGGCGGCACAGACCACTATGATGCCGTTATTTGTGGCAGGTGTTTTTTACTATGTCTTTAATCTAGTGGTGGCGGTATTTATGGAATATCTGGAAAGGCGTCTTGCTTATTATCAGTAGGAGAGGGACTATGAAGTTATTAGAGGTAGAGCATTTAAAAAAGAGCTTTGAGGACGTAGATGTCCTCCATGATATTTCCCTTTCGGTGGATGAGGGAGAAGTAGTGGCAATTATCGGACCTTCCGGTTCGGGAAAGTCAACATTACTCCGGTGCTGTACGGGACTGGAGGAGAAGGACAGCGGAAATATCCGGTATGAGGGTCATTTCGGACTGGTATTTCAGAATTTCAATCTGTTCCCTCATTACAGCGTTCTGAAAAATGTCATGGATGCACCGATTCACGTGCAGAAGCGGGATAAAAAAGAAGTGGAGAAGGAAGCCAGAGAGCTGTTGGAAAAAATGGGGTTATCGGATAAGGCAAAGGCTTATCCCTGTCAGCTTTCCGGCGGACAGCAGCAACGTGTAGCCATTGCCAGAGCATTGGCATTGAAGCCGTCCATTTTGTTTTTCGATGAGCCTACCAGTGCATTGGACCCGGAGTTGACGGGAGAAATCCTAAAGGTTATCAAAGAACTGGCACAGGAAAATATGACAATGGTCATTGTAACCCATGAGATGAGCTTTGCCCGGGATGTGGCAGACCATGTGATTTTCATGGATGGCGGTTATATTGTGGAAGAAGGAGATCCGCGAGAGGTTATCGAGAATCCAAAAGAAGAGCGTACAAAGCAGTTTTTGGCGAGATTTTCACAGGGGTAAAATGAATTTCGGGGGAGGGAGCACACAGATATCTGTGGTGTTCCCCTTGCGGGATTCTTTTTTTTTGCTTATACTAGTAGCGATAGTATCCATAGAATACATGAGAAATTCATGTGTTTTTGCAAGTGACAGAAAAATGATAGAGAAATAGAAAGAGAGACGGTATGAAACAAACCGAGGAAAGAAGAACTTTGAAATGGGATAAGCTGGATAATACGGCACATCTGTTTCCTGTAATAGCAGGAGAGCAGATGTCCAACGTATATCGTATCAGCGTCACATTGACAGAAGAAATAAAACAGGAAGTGTTACAGGAGGCACTGAATATGGTGCTGCCGAAATTCGACCTTTTTAACGTAAGGTTGCGTCAGGGAATCTTTTGGTACTATTTTGAAGAGAATGTAAAAAAAGCACCGAAAGTTATTGAGGAGGAGACCTATCCCTGCCGATTCATTGTACAGAATAAAAACCGGAGCTATCTGTTTCGGGTAACCTATTATAAATGCAGGATTAATTTGGAAGTGTTCCATGTGTTGACTGACGGCATGGGAGCCATTAACTTTTTGAAGGAGCTGACCTATCAGTATCTCCGGTTGGTACATCCTGAGCTTTGTGAGAAGGTGGGAGGCAATGCACTCAGCAGCGACACTTCTCTAAACAGAGAAGACAGCTTTTTGAAAAATTACAAAAAGAGCCATCAGAAAAGCTATAAGACCGAGAAAGCCTACCTTTTAAAAGGAGAAAAATATAAATCACCGGAATTTGGAGTGATTCACGGATATTTGAATATTCCCCAGCTAAAGGCGGTGTGCAAAGCCAAGGGAGCCAGTATCAATGAGTATTTGGTGGCAGTGTTTGTCTGGAGCGTGTATCAGGAATATATGCACGGAATGCCGAATAAAAAGCCCATCCGTGTGGCTGTTCCGGTAAATCTGCGTCCGTTTTTTAACTCTGTTACCACCAAGAACTTTTTTACCATGGTATCCGCAGAGTTTTTGGCAGAAAAAGAAATCTATACCTTTGAGGAAATTTTAGAGACTGTGCAAAAAAGTCTCAGGGAACAGATTAACAAGGAGCATTTAGAAGAGATTTTTTCCTACAATGTTTCCAACGAAAAGATGTTGATTGCCAGAGCGGTTCCGCTGGTGTTCAAAAAAATAGCCATGCGTTCCGTCTATACCTCGGCGGCATTGGCGAATACCACTACCATTACCAATATTGGCAACATTGCTCTGCGGGAGGAGTATGAGCCGTATGTGAAGCAGTTCCATGCGTTTTTGGCAATGTCCAAGGGACAGAATCTGAAGGGTACGATTTGTTCCTACCAAGATACGTTGGTATTTACCTTTAGTTTTGTATTAAAAGACACTTCCGTGCAAAAGGCATTTTTCCGCAAAATTGCCAGCGACGGAGTAGAAGTATCCATAGAAAGTAACGGGGTGTGCTATGAGTAAATGTAGAAACTGTAATATCAATATTTTAGATCCGGTGAAAGTCTGTCCTCTTTGCCACTGCGTACTGGAAGAGGATGAGCAGGAACCGAAACGTGAAAACATGTATCCCAGCGTCTGGATTCGGGAAAAACGATTTGGACTGATTGTAAGAATTTATGCATTTCTTGCTATTTTGGCAGAAGCGGTGCTGTTGTTTGTCAATTACAGACATCATGAACAAATTTGGTGGAGTGCCATTACAGCAGGAGTATTTCTGTATATTTATTTTGTGTTGAAATTTGTGATTCAGAATGATGCAGGATACCGGGCAAAGATTATCGTGTTAACGGTACTTTCCATCGTGCTGATTTATATGATAGACCGTGTCATCGGATACCGGGGATGGTCTTTGAACTATGTATTGCCGGCAGGAGTCATTATGCTGGATGTGGCAATTTTGCTGTTGATGATTGTCAATTCCCGAAACTGGCCAAGTTATCTGCTGTTTCAGATTTTCTGTATTCTGTGCAGCTTGCTGCCAATTGTTTTGTGGAAAAAAGGCATTATTACCAAACCGTTTTTGAGTGAGATAGCCTTTGCGGCTTCCACCTTCCTGTTTATCGGAACCATCATTATCGGAGGCAGTAAGGCACGGGCGGAATTGAAACGAAGATTTCATGTGAAGTAGGTTGAAATTTTAAATTTCAGGAGGTACCATGAACGATTCAGAAATAAGTATTCAGGGAAAAGTGATCAGAGACTTAATCAGCCGCTTTTCCAATGATTTGCTGATTGGGAAAAAAGTCAAGAGCGGGGAACTCAGAAAGAAAATTGTAGAATTGGAGCCGGAGTGGAAATGTCCTGAACATCTGCAATATCAGATTCTGGAGATGCCGGACTTTACCATGGAACTGTTGGAACCTATAGAGAAGCAATCCGATAGAATCATTCTTCAGCTCCACGGCGGCGGCTATATTGCGGCTATGAAAAATGCATATCGTTCCTTTGCAGGATTGTACTGTGAATTGGGAAAAGGCTGTAGCGTATTGACCATTGATTACCGGGTGGCACCGGAGCATCCCTACCCGGCGGCATTGGAGGATGCAGTCAGTGCCTATCATTGGATATTGGAGCAGGGATACAAAGAAGAACAGATTGTGGTGGCAGGAGATTCTGCAGGAGGAGGTCTGGCGTTGGCACTTTGCCTCTGGTTAAGGAATCACGGGGAAACGCTTCCGTCGGGAATTATTGCCATGTCACCGTGGACGGACTTGACCATCAGCGGAGAGTCTGTGGAAGAGAATTTTGAGAAAGACCCGTTGTTTGGAAAAACAAGGGACAGTTTGTTATACAATAAGGACTATTTGGGGGAAAATGACCCTACAAATGAATATATTTCGCCATTGTTTGGAGATTATGAAGGATTTCCGCCAATGTTGATTCAGACCGGCTCCTATGAGATGCTGTTAAGCGATTCTACCAGAGTGGCTAAAAAGGCAAAGGATGCAGGGGTAAAGGTGCGGATGAGTATTTATGAGGGGATGTTCCATGTGTTCCAGATGGCAATGCTGCTGATGCCTGAGTCCAAACGGGCATGGGCAGAGGTTGGACGTTTTCTGGAAGTAATAGGTCAGGAGGATGAGGATGTCAAAGGGAGAGAATCAGAAGCTGAAGCTTTTATATCTGATGAAGATATTTCAGGAACGTACAGATGAAGACCATCCGATTTCCATGAGTGAGATACTTTCGGCACTGGAAACCTATGGGGTTAGTGCGGAGCGAAAAAGTATCTATAGTGATATAGAAGCATTACGAGTTTTTGGAATGGATATTATCAAGGTGCAGACCAACCGTAACAGCTATTATTATTTAGGCAGCCGTCAGTTTGAGCTTCCTGAATTAAAACTTCTGGTGGATGCGGTACAGGCATCCAAGTTTATTACGGAAAAGAAATCCGGACAGTTGATTAAGAAGCTGGAAAGTCTGGCAAGCAGCTATGAGGCAGGAAAGCTCCAAAGGCAGGTGGTGGTGGCAGACCGGATAAAAACCATGAATGAAAGTATTTATTACAATGTGGATGCTATTCACAATGCCATCAGCGAAAACCAGCAGATTAGTTTTCTTTATTTTCAGTGGAATGTGAAAAAAGAAATGGAGCTGAAACGGGAAGGGGAACGCTATATTATGTCCCCATGGGCATTGACGTGGACGGATGAAAATTACTATCTGATTGCCTTTGATGCCAAGGAACAGATGATTAAGCATTTCCGGGTGGACAAGATGCTGGAGATTCAGCAGACAGGACAGCAGAGATTCGGCAGAGAGCATTTTGAGAAGTTCGACATCAGTGCTTACCAGAAAAAAATGTTTGGAATGTTTGGCGGCAAAGAAGAAAAGGTCAAGATACGTTTTCACAATGATTTGGCAGGTGTGGTGCTGGACCGTTTTGGCAAAGGAATCACATTTAAGCCGGAGGATGAGGAACATTTTATTGTCCATGCGGATGTGGCAGTGAGCCGTCAGTTTTTTGCATGGATTATGGGATTAGGAGCCGGTGCGGAGATATTGGCTCCATGGAGTGTCCGGGAGCAGATGCGGCAGGAGATTTCCAAATTGGCAAAAAAATATCCCTGAAAACGGATAGAACATAAGTTGAAGAAAAAAAGCATAGAATCATACAGAGTTTAACCATGGAGCAACTATGAAAAACGCTGCAAAGTTTTTATTGTGTATGAATTTATTATTGCTTACGATATTTGCCTTTCAGATGCTGACAGTCAAGTTAAAAGAGATGAAGGCAGAAGGGCGAGTTGTGTTTACCCAGAGTAAAAATGTAGAAACGGAGCCGTCCAGAGAGGACGAGGAGACAAAAAAGGTGGCATTGACATTTGATGACGGTCCCGATCCCGATTACACGGAAGAATTGTTGGACGGGTTGAAGGAACGGAATGTAAAGGCAACCTTTTTTTTGTTGGGAAAACAGGCAGAGCAGTATCCTGAAATTGTGAAAAGAATCCATGAGGAAGGGCATCTGATTGGGAATCATTCTTACAGTCATGTGAATCTGGCAACCCTCTCCGCTACCGATGCCGAGAATCAGATTCGTAAAACCAATGAAGTGATTTTTAAAATCACAGGGAAATATCCCGAGTATTTAAGACCGCCTTTTGGCAATAAACCACAGAATGTACAATGTGCCGACGATATGGTAATCGTGCTGTGGGATGTGGACCCTTTGGACTGGTGTTGTGAGAGTTCGGCAAAGGTAACTCAAAAGGTAGTGAAAAATACAAAGGAAAATGATATTATCTTATTACATGATGCATCAGCCAGCAGCGTTAAGGCTGCTTTGGAGATTGTGGATGAATTACAGAGGCAGGGCTATGAATTTGTGACGGTGGATGAGCTGATATTTGAGTAAATTACCATAAAAATGAATTTTTAGTTGATTCAACTTGCAAAATGATGTATATTTTATAAGGATAAGGTGAAATAAATGGATTTATTTGAATATATGAGAGAACAAAATATGCAAAACGAATCTCCTTTGGCGAGCCGTTTAAGACCGGTAACGTTGGAAGAGGTTGTGGGACAGCAGCATATTATCGGAAAGGATAAGCTGCTTTACCGGGCAATAAAAGCAGACAAGTTAAGTTCCATCATATTTTACGGACCTCCCGGTACCGGTAAGACAACCTTGGCAAAAGTCATAGCCAATACCACGAAGGCAGAGTTTCTATCCATCAATGCCACAGCGGCAGGGAAGAAAGACATGGAGGAAGTGGTGGAAAAGGCGAAACAGAGTCAGGGAATGTATGGGAAGAAAACCATTCTTTTTATCGATGAAATTCACCGCTTTAACAAAGGACAGCAGGACTATCTGCTTCCCTTCGTGGAGGATGGCACCATTATATTGATTGGAGCCACCACGGAGAATCCTTATTTTGAGGTCAACGGAGCATTGCTCTCCCGTTCCATTATCTTTGAGTTAAAGGCATTGGAGAAAGAGGATATCAAGATTCTTCTGCGAAGAGCCGTAACGGATGAAGAGAAGGGAATGGGGGCTTATCATGCCGTCATAGAGGAAGATGCTTTGGATTTTCTGGCGGATATCAGCAACGGTGACGCAAGGGCGGCATTGACGGCGGTGGAGCTGGGAGTGCTGACCACAGAGCGGAGCCAAGACGGAATCATACATATTACCTTAGAGACCGCTCAGGAGTGTATTCAAAAAAGAGCGGTTCGTTATGATAAATCGGGGGATAATCATTATGATACCATTTCCGCCTTTATCAAAAGTATTCGGGGTTCCGACCCGGATGCGGCAGTATATTATCTGGCAAAAATGCTCTATGCCGGAGAAGATATCAAATTCATTGCCCGCAGGATGATGATTAGTGCGGCGGAGGATGTGGGAAATGCAGACCCCAACGCATTGACGGTGGCAGTCAGTGCGGCACAGGCAGTAGAAAGAATCGGAATGCCGGAGGCACGGATTATTTTGGCAGAGGCAGCTACCTATCTGGCAAGTGCACCGAAAAGCAATGCTTCGTATCTGGCAGTAGACCGGGCGTTGCAGGCGGTGAAGGAGACAGCGAATGCCACAGTTCCGGTACATTTGCAGGATGCCCATTACAAGGGAAGTGCAAAACTGGGCCACGGAGAGGGATATCTGTATGCACATGATTATCCTAATCATTATGTGGAGCAGCAATATCTGCCGGACGCATTAAAGGATCAAGTATTTTACCAGCCGACAGAAATCGGCTATGAAAAAAAGATAAAAGAACACTTGGAGTTTATAAAAAAGAAGTAGTTTTAGGAGGATTTAAAATGAAGTCTTATCAGGAAATGACAAAAGAAGAACTGTTGCAGGAAAAGGAGAGCTTGGAGGCGGCGTACAAAGAATATCAGAAGCGGGATCTGAGCTTGAATATGGCAAGAGGAAAGCCATCTGTGGAACAGTTAGATATGAATATGGATATGATGGAAGTTTTAAATTCTAAAACAGAAATGATATTAGAGGACGGAACCGATGTCCGTAATTATGGTGCTATGGACGGTATCCCGGAGGCAAAACGTCTGATGGCAGAGATGATGGGCTGTAACCCGGAAAATGTGATGGTTTTCGGAAATGCCAGTCTGAACATTATGTATGATACGGTTTCCCGTTCCATGACCCACGGTGTCTGTGGAAGTACCCCGTGGTGTAAGCTGGATAGTGTCAAATTTCTGTGTCCGGTTCCGGGATATGACAGACATTTTTCCGTAACGGAGCATTTTGGAATTGAGATGATTAACATTCCGATGACGGAAAAGGGACCGGATATGGATATGGTGGAAGAGTATGTGAACCATGACCCGGCAGTAAAGGGAATCTGGTGTGTTCCGAAATATTCCAACCCACAGGGTGTGGTTTATTCCGATGAGACAGTAAAACGTTTTGCGGCATTAAAACCGGCAGCGGAGGATTTCAGAATTTTCTGGGATAACTCCTATGTGGTACATGATTTATATGAAGAGAATCAGCCGCAGCTTCTGGATATTATTTCTGAATGTGAAAAAGCAGGAAATCCGGATATTGTCTATGAGTTTGCTTCTACCTCAAAGGTAACCTTTGCGGGAGCCGGTATTGCGGCAATGGCAGCCTCCAAGAAGAATCTGGAGTTTGTGAAAAAAAGTATGACAGTGCAGACTATCGGATATGATAAGGTGAATCAGTACCGCCATGTGAAATATTTCAAGAATCTGGACGGCATCAAGGCGAAAATGAAACAGCATGCAGATATTATGCGTCCGAAATTCGAGATGGTGGAGAACATTCTGGAGGAAGAGCTGGGCGGACGAGGAATCGGTACATGGATAAAGCCTCTGGGCGGCTATTTCATTACCTTTGAAGGCTTGGAGGGTTCTGCAACGGCTATCGTACAAAAGGCAAAGGAGGCAGGTGTTGTGTTGACCGGAGCGGGGGCACCTTTCCCATATGGAAAAGACCCGAAGGATTCCGTTATCCGTATCGCACCATCCTATCCAACCATTGAAGAACTTCGTTTGGCAGCAGAAATCTTTGTGGTTTGTGTCAAACTGGTAAGTGTTGAAAAGATCTTGGAAGAGCGTTAGAGCAAAAGATAGAAAAAAGTACAATGGAAGAAAAGAGTTTAGCGGGAGATTTTACCCAAGGGAGTATTGCAAAAAAATTAATTAAATTTATGATTCCTATATTGGGAGCACTGGTGCTGCAGGCAATGTACGGAGCGGTGGATTTGCTGGTGGTGGGACAATTCGGCACCGATGCCGGAATATCCGCAGTTTCCACCGGAAGCAATGTCATCAGTCTGATTACCTTTGTCATAGCAGCATTGACGATGGGGGTAACGGTACTCATCGGACGTTATCTGGGTGAAGACAGAAAAGAACGGATTGGAAAAGTAATTGGCGGGGCAATTACTTTTTTTGCGTTGTTTGCCGCAGTGTTGATGGTAATTCTTTTACTTTTTGCACCGCAGTTTGCAGCGTGGCTGAACGCCCCGGAGGCAGCCTATGATTTAACCGTAACTTATATACGGATTTGCGGTGGAGGAATTTTGTTTGTAGTTGCATACAACGTCATCAGCGGTATTTTCAGAGGTTTGGGAAATTCCAGACTTCCTCTTATTTTTGTGGCGATTGCCTGTGGAGTAAATATTGTAGGAGATTTGGTATTTGTGGCGGTTTTCCATATGAATGTGGCGGGAGCAGCATTGGCTACGATTCTGGCACAGCTTGTCAGCGTCATCATTTCTCTGGTGATTATCAAAAGACAGCCGCTGCCTTTCCGGCTTACAAGAAAAGATATTGGATTTAACGGAGAGATTAAGAATTTTCTCAAGACAGGTTTTCCTATTGCCTTACAGGAATTATTGACGAATATTTCATTTTTGATTCTCTGTGCCATCATCAACAAAATTAGCTTGGAGGCATCCTCCGGTTATGGAATTGCCCAGAGGGTGGTGGCATTTATCATGTTGATTCCGTCTTCTCTGATGCAGTCCATGTCTGCTTTTGTGGCTCAGAATGTAGGTGCAGGAAGAGAGGACCGGGCAAAACGGGCAATGCGTACCGGAATGGTACTGGGAGTAACCATTGGAGTGTTCATTACAGCCCTCAGTTATTTCAGGGGAGATATTCCGTCGGCACTCTTTACCTCCAATCCGGAGTTCATTGCGAAATCTGCGGAATATTTAAAGGGATTCAGTTTTGAAGCAATCCTGACCTGTCTGGTATTTTCCTATATCGGATATTTTAACGGACATGGAAAAACGATGCCGGTGATGATTCAGGGAATCTCAGCATCGTTTCTGGTCAGAGTACCACTGTCCTATCTGTTTAGTATCCAGCCGGGTGCAACCTTGGTGACCATAGGATTTGCCGTGCCGCTGGCATCGGTTTATGGAATTATATTTTTTACGATTTGCTATCTTTCTTTTTCGAGGAAAATGGAACGGCAAAGCCAAAAATAATTCCAAGGGCAATGGCACCTGCGGTTTTGAAGGTTTCCAGTCCCATAGAGAGGGAACGGGTGCCTTCATTCATGATTAAATAATAAGAAGTATAGTAGATTCCGGCTCCCGGAACTAACGGAAAGATTCCGGTTATCAGATAGATGGTAACCGGATTTTTTTTGACAATAGATAAAATACGTGCCAGCAACGTCAAAAAGAAAGTGGCAAATAAGGCGGAAATGACCGCAGTGTATCCAAAATTTTGAAACAAAAGATACATTCCCCAGGTAAAAGCACCGCAGAGCCCGCAGAAAACATATTGGGTTTTCGGAGCGGAAAACAGTACCGCAAAGGCAAAGGTGGAAATAAAAGCTAATGCCAGTTGAAGAATCATAATAAGTTTCCTCCTAAAAATTGATAAAAGGTCATAATGGAACCTACCCCTACGGCAATGCACAAAGCCGTCAGCAGAGCGTTTACCATGTGGATGACCCCGGACAGATAATCACTGTTAAAAAAGTCCCGGATAGAATTGGTAAGAGCCAATCCCGGAACCAGAGGCATAATGCAACCGATAATGATTTTATCAACGTTCACAGGGATATGGACAGCAAAAAGAAAAACACTTAAGGCTGTCACCAAAGCACTGGCGGCAATGGAATCAAAAAACTGTGAAGATTTTCTGGTAAGTGAATAGTGTAAAAAAAGCTGTAATATAATGCCGATGAAAAAGGCGAAAAGGCTGTCTAAGGCAGTTCCGCCGAACAGCATGGAAAAAGCACCGCAGCCAAAACCGGAGGCCAGGCAACGGGTAAGAAGACTGCGTGGCTTCAGATGGTTACATGCCTGCATTTTTTCCATAGCTTCTGCCGGTGTATATTTCTGCTGACAGATTTCTCTGGAAAGCTGATTTACTGCGGCAATCCGTTCCAGATTCGTATTTCCGAAGGAAACGTGGCGAACTACACTGTACGGCTCGTTTCCTTTTTCTTCAATATTGGCAAAAATACCGTTGGACAGTACATAGACGTTGTAGTCTGTGATACCGTAAGCTTCCACGATATGCATAATGGTATCTTCCACGCGGTAGATTTCACCGCCGTTCTTTATGAGAATCTCCCCTGCCAATACGGCAAGATTTAAAACTTCCTGATTCTTTGTCATAGAATAAACCTCTCTTAGCTGCGATATATTCACAGGTGCAGGGGTATAAATGTTTACAGCCCACACCGCAGATAATTATAACATAAGCGTGAAGCCGTGGCTTGTCAATCTTTTATTTTCATAAATTTTGAGAATATTTTGGGTAAAAGAAGTCATACTAAGGGCAAAGAAAAAGGAGTGATGCTATGAATCGGAAAAAATATCGGATTTGCCTCATATCACTTACGGTGGTTGCCATATTTTTTGTGTTCTTTTTTTATAATCAGATGAAAGAACCGGGAGATACCAGAGGAGCACTTTTTGTAATGGAGGATTCGTATGAGCAGTCAAAAAATTTATCTTAAAATAGATAAAAATGTATTAGTATACAATAAAAACGTAACCTTGGGAGATGTTGCAAAAATTGAATGTACCGACGTGGGAATTTTAAGACAGCTGCGGCAAAAAAAGATTCACACCTTTACGGGTATGAGCAAAAAGAAGAATCAGTTGCAGGTGTATTCTATCTTAAAAATCATCCAGTTGATACATGAGGATTATCCCAATGTAGATGTACAGAATGAAGGGGAAGCGGATTTTATCATTGAATATGTTCCGAGACAGAATCCGCCGAAAGCACCGGCGATTATCAAAACCATTGTGTTGTGTATTTTGATTTTCTTTGGTTCTGCCTTTACCATTATGGCATTTAACAATGACGTAGGAGTAAGTGAGGTATTTGCAAAATTTTACGCACAGGTGACCGGAGTTACCACTGACGGATTTACAGAGCTGGAGGTGTTTTATTCCCTCGGCATGGCAGTTGGAATTCTGGTGTTCTTTAATCATGTGGGAAGAAAGAAGATTACCCATGATCCGACGCCGATTCAGATAGAAATGCGAAAATATGAGCAGGATGTGGATACCACATTTATAGAGAACAGCAGCAGGGGAGGTAAGAGCATCGATGTGGGGTAGTCATGTAATATTGGCTTTTGTGGGACTGATGGCAGGATTTGCAGTGTCCGCAGGAACCTTTGCTTTCCTGATTGCCATAGGAGTGATTCCCAGAATCATCGGAAAGAGTAATACGGCAAAAACTCTCTTTGCCTACGAGACCACCATCTTTTTTGGCGGAGTTGTGGGAAATATCCTGTCGATATTTCCAGAGGTTCAGGTTCCCTTTGGAAAAATTATACTGATATTGTATGGTCTCTGTGCCGGAATTTTCGTAGGATGCATTGCGGTGTCTTTGGCAGAGATTCTCAATACCTTCCCGATTATATTCCGACGTCTGAAGCTGAGTATCGGTCTGGAGTGGGTTATGCTGGTAATGGCACTTGGAAAAATGTCCGGTGCACTGTTCTATTTTTGGAACGGGTATTGGAGTACGCTATAAATAAAAGTCAGGAGGAAAGATATGACAGAGGAAGAAAAACAGATACAGCAAAAAAATTATAATGAGTATGTAAAGGATGTGACACCTACCAACAATCTGTTTGCAAATATGGCAAAAGCCTTTCTGGTGGGAGGCGTTATCTGTGTCATTGGACAGATTATTTTGAATGTGGCAATGAATCGTTTTGGATTGGACAAGGAAACAGCAGCCAGCTGGTGCAGCATGCTGTTGATTTTGTTGAGTATTGTTCTAACAGGATTTAACATTTACCCTACTTTCGCAAAATGGGGCGGTGCAGGAGCGTTAGTTCCGATTACAGGATTTGCCAACGGCGTGGCGGCACCGGCAATCGAATTCAAAAAAGAGGGACAGGTGTTTGGAATCGGATGTAAGATTTTTACCATCGCAGGTCCGGTGATTCTGTTCGGCATCTTCACCAGTTGGGTGTTGGGCTTGATTTATTGGGTTGGAAAGATGATGGGATTTTTTTAAAGAAAGATACTAATAAATGCGGGGGCTTTTGCTCCCGTATTTTTTTGCATATCCTCATAATGACCTGTGATGATGAGAAATTCATACCTGATATTGGTAGCAATTCTTTGCTTGACAAATAATATTATACAATGTATAGTATTGAATATGAAATAGCAAGGAGAGATTACATGGTATTTAATACAGGTGCAGCTCTTTTAGATGCCGTTGTCTTGGCGGTGGTATCAAAAGACGAAGATGGTACATACGGCTATAAAATTACACAGGATGTACGCCGAGCTATTGATATTTCAGAATCGACATTGTATCCGGTGCTTCGGCGGCTGAAGAAAGAACAATGTCTGGAAGTGCATGATCTGGAATGCCAGGGGCGGAATCGAAGATATTATAAGATTACGGAAACCGGAAGAGCACAGTTGGAGATTTATAAAGAGGAGTGGAGAAATTACTCCCAAGAGATTGACAGACTTTTTTCGGGAGAGGTGTAAAGTATGAATCGTAGAGAATTTATGGAGAGACTGGAAGAACTTTTGAAAGACCTTCCGGTAGAGGACAGGGCAGATGCCATTTCCTACTATGCAGGATATTTTGAAGATGCAGGTGTGGAAAATGAACAAAAAGTAATACAGGAGCTGGAGTCGCCGGAAAAGGTGGCAGCCAACATTAAGGCAGATATATTTGGAGAGCAGCAGACGTTCACAGAGAAAAAAGAGGATAACACAGGAAGAATCATACTGTTTGTGGTAATAGCTGTTGTGACATCTCCGGTATGGCTTGGGATTTTGGGCGGAGTCTTTGGCGGAATGATTGGAATTTCGGCGGCAGCCTTTGGGTTATTGGTGGCAGCAATAGCTATTATCGGCTGTGCCATTGCTTCAGGAATGGCAGGAACAGTGGCAATCACAGTAGCCTTAATCGGTGCCGGTTTTATTGTGGCAGCCATCGGAATCCTTTTGATGCTGTTATGTGTCTGGCTTTGGGGAAAAGCCCTTCCGGCAGTCGTACAGTGGCTTTTTAACACTTGCAAGAAGCTGATTTCAGGAAAGGAGCAGAATGTATGAAAAAGTTTACAAAGGTATGTCTGATTCTGGCGGCAATTCTTGCCGGAGCAGGTTTGATTATCTGTATTGTGGGATTTGCCATGGGAGCCAGCAGCGGAGAATTTTGGACAACACTTAAGAATACGGAAGGAGTTTACCATTTCTGGGGCGACTATGAATATGACGGAACAGAGTGGAAGAATGCTCAGGAGACGCAAGACAGCTTTCCGGCAGATTCCGTAACGGAATTGGAGATAGAACTCCAATATGGAGAGATTCGTTTTGAAAAGAGCAGTACCAATGAGATAGTAGTTTTGGTGGAAAAAAATAACGGAAAATTTACAGCAACCATGGAAGGGGGAACCTTGAAGCTGAAGGATACCCGTAAAAATCAAATTGGAAATGCGGGATATGTGGTTACCGTACAGATACCGGAGGGTAAGGAGTTCGCGGAGATAGATATAGAGAACAATGCAGGAACCGTTAATGGGGAGGATATCTTATTAAAAGCAGGAACCATTGATGTGAACGTAGATGCAGGAGAAGCTTATTTTGGGGAAATGACGGCAGGAGAGGTGGAATTGAAAACCGGTGCCGGAGATACCAGAATAGAAAAGCTGGACGCAGGAATCTTAAAAGCGGACTGCGGAGTCGGAAATATGGAGATCACTCTTACGGATTCGGAAAACGCATATAACTATTCCGTTCAATGCGGAGTGGGAGATATTCGGATTAATAATAATCATTATTCTTCCTTCGGAGGAAAAAAGAACATTGATAACGGTGCCACAAAACGGGTAGAATTAGATTGCGGAGTGGGAAATATCGAGCTTTATACAAATTAAGAAAGAGGACTTTTCAGGGTCGCATCATTGTGTGTGAGGTGACCCCGGAAAGTCCTCTTTTTTTGTATGAAAAAATAAAAAACGGGAAAAATACATGAATGGATATGAATAAAGATGAACGTTTGTGAAAAGTACAACAAAAACAGGGAGAATTATTGTGAATTAAATTGATTGAATATGACCGAATATGAATGTATAATAAGTGCATAGAAGAGAGAACAGGAGGGAAAGGAAAATGATTTATACCGTTACCTTGAATCCATCCCTGGATTACATTGTATCTGTAAAAGACTTTCAGCTGGGAAAGACCAACCGTACCCAGCAAGAGCAGATGTTGCCCGGAGGCAAGGGGATTAATGTCTCTACCGTACTTTGGAATCTGGGAATTGAAAATACGGCATTGGGATTTGTGGCTGGATTTTCAGGAGAGGAAATTGAGAGAAGAATCAAAGAAATTGGATTTTCCTGCGATTTACTCTTTTTAAAAGAAGGATTCTCCAGAATCAATGTAAAGATGAAGGATTTTGACGGAACGGAGATTAACGGAAGAGGACCGTTGATTGGCAGAGAAGCCGTAGAAGCTTTGCTGGAAAAGCTGAGAAGGCTGGACAGAGGAGATATCCTGGTTCTGGCAGGAAGTATACCGGAAAGCATACCGGATTCCATTTATCGTGACATTATGTCAGAACTGGAGGGAAAAGGAATCCAGTTTGTGGTGGATGCTACGGGAGATTTGCTGATGAATGTTTTGGAGTACCATCCGTTTTTGATAAAACCAAATAATCACGAGCTGGGTGATATCTTTGGCGTGGAATTAAAGACAAAAGAGGAGGTAGTGCCTTACGCCAGAAAGCTTCAGGAAAAGGGAGCGAAAAACGTGTTGGTTTCCATGGCAGGAGAGGGAGCAGTGCTTCTGGATGAGAAACAACAGGTATATACGCTGCCGGCTCCAAAAGGAAACCTGATTAATGCAGTGGGAGCAGGAGATTCCATGGTGGCAGGATTTTTAGCAGGATGGATAGAAGAAAAGGACTTTTGCCATGCTTTTAAAATGGGAGTTTCAGCAGGAAGTGCCAGTGCATTTTCCGAATTGCTGGCAACCAGAGAAGAAATTATGAAAATTTACGGTACATTATCATAAAGGAGGAGAAAACGAATGCGTATCACAGATTTATTGGATGAGAGAAGTATTTGTCTGAATGGTTCCCCAACGTCCAAAGAAGATGCCTTAAATCAAATGGTGGCTCTCATGGTAAAAAGCGGGAATATCAAAGATGAAGAAGCATATAGAAAACAGGTTTATTTAAGAGAAGAAGAAGGAACCACCGGAATCGGAGAGGGAATTGCCATTCCCCATGGAAAATGTGAGGCGGTAGAAAGAGCCGGCTTGGCAGCCATGGTAGTTCCCAAAGGCGTAGAGTTTGAGGCTTTGGACGGAGAGCCGGTACAGCTTATTTTTCTGATAGCGGCACCGAATACCGAGGATAATGTTCATTTGGAAGTGCTGAGTAAACTGTCGGCATTGTTAATGAATGAGGATTTTTCCCAAAATCTGAAACAAGTGAAATCTGTAGAAGAATTTTTAAGAATTATTGATGAGGCAGAGGAAGAAAAGACGGAAAAACAGGACACAACAGAAAAAGGGATTTGTAAGATTCTGGCAGTTACCTCATGTCCTACCGGTATTGCCCATACCTATATGGCAGCCGAGGGATTGGAGAAAGCGGCAAAAGCCAAAAACTGTTTTATCAAAGTGGAAACCCGGGGGTCCGGTGGAGCTAAAAATGTACTGACAGAGGAAGAAATCCAAGAGGCAGACTGCATTATTGTAGCGGCAGATGCCAAGGTTCCTATGGAACGGTTCCATGGAAAAAAATTAATCGAATGTCAGGTTTCCGATGGAATCAGCAAAGCGGATAAATTGTTGGAGCGAGCTATGAAAGGAGAAGCTCCGGTTTATCAGGCAGGAAAGAAAAAAGAGGAAAAAATAGAAAAAGCAGGGGGAGGAGCCGGACATAAAGTCTACACACACCTGATGAACGGAGTATCTCATATGCTGCCTTTCGTGGTAGGCGGAGGTATTCTGATTGCACTGGCATTTCTCATTGATGGAATGAGTGTGGATATCAACACGTTGTCGGCGGAAACCCGAGCAAACTTTGGAAGCATTACTCCGGTGGCAGCGGCTTTAAAACAAATCGGAGATGTTGCGTTTGGATTTATGCTTCCTGTTCTGGCAGGATTCATTGCCATGAGTATTGCAGATCGTCCGGGATTAGCAGTAGGTTTTGTAGGCGGTATGATTGCAGCAAGCGGTAAATCCGGATTTTTGGGAGCCTTAGTGGCAGGATTTTTGGCAGGATACATGATTCGCCTTATGAAAAAAGTATTTGACAGATTGCCGGAAACCATTGAAAAGCTTGCACCGGTGCTGTTGTATCCTCTGTTAGGCATATTGCTTATCGGATTGATTATGACCTTCTTGGTGGAACCTCCGATTGGAGCATTAAATACAGCGTTGAATACAGCACTGACCAATATGGGAGGCACCAGCAAAATATTACTGGGAATAGTTGTAGCCGGTATGATGGCAGTGGATATGGGCGGACCGTTTAACAAGGCAGCCTATGTATTCGGAACAGCATCTATTGCAGCAGGAAATTATGATATTATGGCAGCAGTTATGATTGGCGGTATGGTTCCACCTTGTGCCATTGCATTGGCAACCCTGCTGTTTAAAAAGAAATTTACAAAGGAACAGAGAGAATCCGGTCCGGTCAATTTCCTGATGGGTCTTGCATTTATTACGGAAGGAGCCATTCCTTATGCAGCCGCAGAGCCTACAAGAGTAATTCCTTCCTGTGTGATAGGATCGGCGGTGGCAGGAGCCCTCTCCATGGCATTTGGATGTATGCTGATGGCACCCCACGGCGGTATCTTCGTATTCCCGGTGGTGGAGCATCCATTGATGTATCTGGTGTCTTTGGTAGTTGGTACAGTAATTGGAACGGTACTTTTGGGAATATTAAAAAAAGAGGTAACAGAGTAAATCATAGTTAAGGAGGAAAAAACATGAAAGAGTTTTGTTATACCATCACGGATCCGGAAGGCATCCATGCACGTCCGGCAGGAGAATTTGTAAAAGAGGCAAAGAAATTTGCCTCTGAGGTAAAAATTGTAAAGGGTGAGAAGTCGGCGGACGCCAAAAAGATTTTTGGTTTGATGAGTTTAGGCGTAAAGCAGGGAGAGGAAATTTTAGTACAGATTGAAGGTACAGACGAGGAAGAAGCGGCAACAGGACTGGAAAAATTCTTGAAAGAAAACCTATAGGCGATGGCAGGGAGAGAGAACATGAATATTTATCAGGGAAAAAGTGTATTTAATGGAATTGCAATCGGAAAAATCTGCGTCTATCAGAAAGGCGAGCAGCAGGTAAAACGCTGTAAGGTGGAAGATACAGAGGCGGAAGTAAAGCGTTTCCGAGAAGCCAGAGAGCAGGCGGTGGAACAGCTTGGAAAACTCCATGAAAAAGCTTTGAAAGAGGTGGGAGAAGCCAATGCCGCAATCTTTGAGGTTCATCAGATGATGCTGGAGGATGATGACTATCTGGAATCCATAGAGAATATCATACGGCTGCAGGAGGTAAATGCAGAATATGCAGTGGCTGCCACCAGTGATAATTTTTCTGAAATGTTTTCTGCAATGGATGACGAATATATGCGGGAAAGAGCAGCGGATGTCAAGGATATTTCCGAGAGGATACTGACTGTTCTAAAGGGCGGAAATAAAAGAAAACTTCACATGGAGGAGCCAATGATTCTGGTGGCGGAGGATTTGGCACCCAGCGAGACGGTGCAGTTGGAAAAAGATAAGATTCTTGCATTTGTGACCGTGCGGGGGTCCCTGAACTCCCATACTGCCATACTGGCGAGAACCATGGGAATCCCAGCGTTGGTGGGAACCAGCATTCCTTTGGAGAAATCTTTGGATGGAAAGCTGGCAGCAGTGGACGGAAATCAGGGCTGTTTTTATGTGGAACCCAATGATGAGACATTGAGAGTCATGGAAGAAAAAGCGGCAAAGGAGCGAGAGAATCGAGAACTTCTTATGGCGTTAAAGGGAAAAGAAAGTATTTCTCTGGATGGAAAAAAGGTGCTGACTTATGCCAACATTGGTAACAGTAAAGACCTTGCCGTTGTGCTTCAGAATGATGCGGAGGGAATCGGGTTGTTCCGTAGCGAGTTTCTGTATCTGGAAAAAAACACTTATCCCACCGAAGAAGAGCAGTTCAAGGTATACAAGATGGTTGCGGAAACCATGGCAGGCAGACGGGTCATTATCCGTACTCTGGATATCGGAGCGGACAAACAGGCAGATTATTTTGAACTTGCAAAGGAAGAAAATCCGGCTATGGGCTGCAGGGCAATCCGTATCTGTCTCACCAGACCGGAAATCTTTAAAACCCAGTTAAGGGCATTGTTCCGTGCCAGTGCTTACGGAAAACTGGCGGTGATGTATCCGATGATTACTTCCGTAGAGGAGGTAAGAAAAATCAAAAAGATTGTGGAGGAAGTAAAAGCGGAATTGAAGGAAGCTGAAATTGACTACGGAGAGGTAGAGCAGGGAATTATGATTGAGACTCCGGCGGCGGCTATTATCAGTGACCTTCTGGCAAAAGAAGTAGACTTTTTTAGTATCGGAACAAACGATCTGACCCAATACCTTTTGGCAATCGACAGGCAGAACGAAAAACTGGATGAGTTTTACAACCCTCATCATAAGGCGGTGCTTCGCATGATTTATCAGACCGTACAGAATGCACACCGGGAGGGAATCTGGTGCGGCATCTGCGGAGAACTGGGAGCGGACCCGGAGCTGACAAAGTTGTTTCTGGCAATGGGAATAGATGAGTTATCCGTGTCTCCAAGACGCATCCTTTCTATTAGAAAAATTATTCGGGAGACCGATGGAGAAAAAGAAGGAAAAGAGCTTTTGGAAAAATGGCTCTAAGAAAACACCGGCAGCTGTCAAAAGGCAGTTGCCGGAAGTTTTTTTGGGGTGTAAAATAGAAAAAAAGCCGGAAAAGAGTTTTGCAAGGAGAGAAGAGATGCTGACAGAAAAAAGACAGGAAGAAATTTTGCGGATGCTGGAGAGAAACGGCAGCGTTACGGTACAGGAATTAAAGGACGAATTTCAAGCTTCCGAATCTACCATACGGAGAGACTTGAATGCGTTGGATGAGCGGGGAGCTCTGATAAAAGTTTTCGGAGGAGCTGTGCAGGCGGAATCCCGAATAAAGATGAAGGAAGAACAGGTATCAAAACGTAAGGTTCAGAGTATGGATGAGAAGAGAAAAATTGCAGAATATGCAGCCTCTCTGGTAGAACCGGATGATTTTATTTATCTGGATGCCGGAACCACCACCGGAGCCATGATACCATATCTGATGGAAAAGTCTGCAGCCTTTGTGACCAATGCAGTTTCTCATGCATTACAGCTGGCGGAAAATGGTTTCCGGGTCACCCTCATAGGAGGGGAATTGAAAGCAGCCACCGAGGCATTGGTGGGAAATGAGGCGTATGTAAGTCTTCAGAAATACCATTTTACCAAAGGTTTTTGGGGAACCAACGGAGCGGATTTAAGAGCCGGATTTACCACACCGGATATCAATGAAGCCATGATTAAGGAAGGTGCCATGAAGCACACACAGAACGCGTATGTGCTTTGTGACAGTCGGAAATTTCATCAGATATGTCCTGTGAAATTTGCGGAATTTTCACAGGCAACGGTGATTACGGACCGGATGCCGGACGAGAGCTATCAGGGTGTGAAAAATATTGTTGTGGTATAAAAATTTTTGCAAAAAGCATTGACTCTGACGTTACGTTATAGTGTAGGGTATACTTACACGAGGAGGTCAGCAAGATGAAAACAGTAAATCAAGTGAGTAAATTAACGGGGGTGAGTATACGCACCCTGCATTATTACGATGAAATTGGTTTGCTGCATCCTTCTGCGGTTACAGAAGCCGGTTATAGGCTGTATGACGATACGGCACTGGAAAGATTGCAGCATATCATGTTGTTTCGGGAACTGGAGTTTCCGCTTAAGGATATCAAAGACATTCTAAATAGCAGTCATTTTGACAGAAATAAGGCCTTGGAACAGCAAATAGAACTGCTTACCTTAAAGAGAGAACATATTGATAATCTTATTACCTTTGCTCGTGGAATAAAAACGATAGGAGTAAAGAATATGAATTTTGAAGCTTTTGACACAAAGAAATTAGATGAGTATACGGCACAGGCGAAGGCAACTTGGGGAAACACGGATGCTTACAGAGAATATGAAGAAAAGACGAAAAATCTGGATGATTCACAAAGAAATCTATTGTGGGAGAACATGATGTTTTTGTTTGCGGAATTTGGTCAGATGACGGAAAAAGAGCCGGAAGACGATACTGTGCAGGCACAGGTGAAAAAATTACAGGACTACATAACAGATAATTTTTATACCTGTACCAATGAAATTTTGGAAAGTCTGGGAGTAATGTACAATGGCGGCGGAAGTATGACTGAAAATATTGACCGTGCCGGCGGAAAAGGAACGGCTGATTTCGTTGCTGAGGCGATAAAGGTATACTGTGGATAGGAATTCTAATATTTGAAAAGAGTGGGTTAGATGAGAAGGTACTGTCGGAAAAAAATGTTTTCCGACAGCACCTTTTTCAGTTATGGACAATGGGAATATGGATATTATATAATATTACAATATAAGGAATGTCGGGTGTGAGTTGGGGAAATTAAAAAATTTGTAGTGAAGAATCATGTTAAAAGTAATTGTTATTGGAAGCCCCGGTGCAGGAAAAAGCACATTTGCAAGAAAGCTAAGAGATGCCATGAGGCTTCCTTTATATTATTTGGATATGTTGTGGCATAAGTCGGAGCGAACGAATATTTCTGAAGAGGAATTTGATACACGGTTAAATGAGATAGTAAAAAAGAGCAGTGGATTATGGATTTTTCAAAAGACCAATTATCGCAGATATATGAGTTACTAGAAAAATATCAGGAAGGCAGGGATATTGTTATTTTTAAGTCCAGAAGGGAAGCGGAGGAGTGGTTGGGAAGGAATGTAAGAGGTAAGTTGTGATAGTAGTTGGAGTGAGAGTAGGTAGGGGTGAAGGCTTATGAAGGGAATTGTAAAATATGATGAAAGTACTATTTGTTTGCCACGGCAGTGTATAATAAATCGGGTAAAAGCTAGTGAAATTAGACTTTTGAATATTTTGTGATTAAGTGTTTACCTAGGTTTTACTTGTTTCGTTTTTGTATCTAAGTAAGGGAGATTTTTTATATATCACGAATTTTAATTGTATAAAGATGATTTTTGTAATTATTTTACAACTTTTGAAAGATACTCTGATTCGATAATGAAAAACAAAAATAATATATTTTTTGTAGTTTGTTTCTGGCTTGAGGTGTATAATTTAAATGGGATTGCTTATGGTAGTCTTTTTGAAGTGGAGGATAAACAACAATTAGTTAGATGTAATTGTGGTGTATTAGGAGGAAAAAATGATTACAAAAGAACTTATAGAAGAATTTTTTGTTGAAATGCTAAATAACGGTACTTGCCCATATACTTCATATTTAAGTATGCCTGATAATGATAGTTTTACATATTGTATTAAGGAAATAATGCATACGTTACAAAATAATATAAGAAATAACTTGAATAATAATTATTCAAAACAGTTAATTTGCAATTTTTACAGATATATGCAGAGGGATATTGTATTTCGAGAGGTAGACACTTGAACTATAGTCAAGTAAGTAGACACGATTATTAGGAAAAACTTTCTGGAACTATCCGTTAAGCCTGATTCCAGAAGAGTTCTTCTTTTTCATTTGGTGTTAGCATTCCAAGAGAGCCGTGAGGCCTTCTTGAGTTGTAGAATCCTTCAATATATTCAAATATGGATAGCTGTAACTCTTGCAAAGAGTGATAGGTTCTCCGGTTAGTTTCTTCTTTTTTGAGGTATTTGAAGAAACATTCACAGCAAGCATTATCGAAGGGATAACCTTTCTTTGAGAATGATTGCACGACATTAAGAGAATCCAATAACTGCCTGAATGCAAAAGCAGTATATTGAGCTCCTCGATCAGAATGGAACATAAGCCCTTTAGGACAGTTCCTTTTATCATAAGCTTTTTTGAACGCAGTCATTACTAAATCAACATCAGGTTTTGCAGAAATGTTCCAGGCGATGACTTTGCGTGAAAATAAATCCATTACAATGCAGAGGTAATACCATTTACCAGCGACTCTGATATATGTGAAATCGCTGACCCAGACGATGTTTGGACATCTTTGGTTGAACTCTTGATGCAGGTGATTGGTGCATTCGCCATTACTTTTATGGCGATAATTACGGAAAGGTTTTTCCGTGGACATGCGTGGTAGCTGAAGAGTTCTCATCAGGCGGTACACTCGTCCGACACTGATGTTTATGCCATAATCACGCTGAAGAACATAGGTGATTTTATATGCACCAAGACGCTTGTTGTAATCGGCGTAAATCTGAAGAATCATCTTTGAGATGTGTTGATTTTCTTTGGTACGGTCAGCTGGTTCTGAATTATAATGTTTGTAATAAGTGCTTCTGTTGACACCTAAAACTTTACAAAGGATTTTGATGTCGTGTTGGAAGCGTAGCTTATGAACAGCTTCTAATCGTTGCTCGAGTGTGGCGTGAAGATGGCAATCGCTTTTTTTAATATGAGAAGTTCTTCTTCAAGTTGAGCGTTGCGTTTTTGAAGTTCTTTTACCTGCTTTGCAGTGAGGATCTCGCCATCATCCGTTTCAACGGTTGAGTATTGTTTAATCCAACGGTCAAGAGCAGTCATGGATACACCGTATTCTTTACACAGTGCTGCTTGGGTTTTGCCTCCGGATTGATAAAGGTTGACAAGAGTTCGTTTGAAGTCTTCGTCATACCGTGTTCCTGTTTTACCAGTGGACATGAGTAAATACCTCCTTTTTGGTGTCTACTTAATTGTAATGTATAGTTACTTTGTGTGTCCACTTTTTTAATATAGATCCAAAGGATAAAGATTCATTATTTTATCGTAGTTTGTTGGAGCTTTTTGAGTGGACGTAGACAAAAATCGTATTTGGAAAAAGGGTTTATTAGTACTGCATTAAACTATCTGTTTATCTATAATAAATAAGGATAATTAATTGTTTCGGAATTTGTTCATCATGCTGTGCTAGATTATTTCGCTGACAAGGCACTGATTTATGGGCCAATATGGTCTGTAGGTCAGTGCCTCTCTTTATGCCTTTGAAGCATGGACAATGTTCATATAGACAACATATTGTAGGCTGAGAGAGATGGAAGTTGAACTTGACAAAATAGATTGAAAGCATATAATAGTAAGTAAATAAACTTATTTACTTACACTACGCGAGGGATGATTATATGAATGCTAATACATTTGGCACATATTTAAAAGCGTTGCGGAATTCTCATATACCGAGCATGACGCAAGAAGATTTAGCTAAGGCGATAGATAGAACCAAAATGACAATAAGTCAATTTGAAAAAGCGAAAAATGCTCCTCCACAAGGAGAGCTATTAGAGAAAATTATTATTGCATTAGAATTGACAAATGACGAAGAAAATACGCTTCGTTTTTTGGCGGCAGAACAAAGAAGAAAAGTTCCAGATGATATAGAAGAATATTTCTTTAGTACGCCTTGTGTCTGTAAAGCGATTCGAGCAGCTCAAAAGGCCAATTTAAGTAATTCCGATTGGGAAAAAGTTATTGAGTTAATAAATGAGTAATTTGAGTTTTATATAAATAATAGTAATGGAGTGAAAAAGATGTTAAAAAAACCACTAACATACATATCGCTTTTTAGCTGTGCAGGAATTGGGTGTATGGGATTTACGAAAGCAGGCTTTAAATGCATAGCCACTAACGAAATCATAGCAAGAAGACTAGAAGTTCAAAAATTTAATAATAAATGTGAGCGTCAGGAGGGGTATATTCAAGGGGATATAACACTTCAAGAGACAAAGCAGTTGATTTTTGATGAAATAGAATGGTGGAAACAAAACCGCAGAATTGATGGCGTGGATGTTGTTGTTGCAACGCCGCCTTGCCAAGGAATGTCTATATTTAACCACAAAAAAAATGAATCGGATATAGTGCGAAATTCCTTGGTAATAGAATCATTGATGTTAGTAAAGCAGATACAACCAAAGTTTTTTGTTTTTGAAAATGTTCCCGCATTTATGGATACGGTATGTTTAATTGGGGAAAAGGAGAAATGTAGCATACGTGAAGCTCATAATCGCATATTGGGCGAAGATTATGTGTTTTATGCAGACACTATTAATTTTAAATTGTATGGTTCTAATTCCAGTCGTACGAGGACTTTGGTGATTGGTGTGCGTAGAAATTTGGCACAGTTTGTTTCGCCTGTTGAAATGTTTCCGGATAGAGCGAAAGAACCAACTCTTCGGGCGATTATAGGAGATTTACCTTCTTTAAATGTAATGGGGGAAATTTCTTCTGAGGACATTTATCATGCGTTTCGTGCATATCCAGAATATATGAGACCTTGGATTTCTGATTTATCAGAAGGGCAGTCCGCATTTGACAATACGGAAATGTTAAAAAGACCATATAAGATAGATAAGAACGGTAATATTGTTGAGAATGCGAATAAGACTGGTGATAAATACAAACGCCAAATATGGAATAAGGTAGCAATGTCTGTGCATACACGAAATGATCAATTGGCAAGTCAAAATACGATACATCCATCTGATGATAGGGTTTTTAGTATAAGAGAACTAATGCGTATGATGACAATTCCAGAAGATTTTTCGTGGTCAAATATTTCGTATGAAGAATTGAATGCACTATCGATAGATGCGAAAAAAAAGTATCTGAAAAAAGAAGAGACGAACATCAGACAGTGCATAGGCGAAGCTGTTCCTACAGAAATTTTCAAACGAATTGCAATTAAGATAGCAGCCTTTTTGGAAACTAGACATTATACAGATTCATATATTAGAAAAGTAATCGAGAATAATTCGCTAAATATATATGAGAATTTGATTCAGTATATAGACGAAAATGGCGAGCAAATTAGTAATAAAGATATATCAATTGCAACACTGTCCAGAATTGCAGAGTTGGCAAATAATGCACGTATTGAAAATGCGGCATATTATACAGGTAAGGATACTTTGACAGAGATTTTTCAACATCTACCAAATATAGATAAGGACGAAATTCATATTTTGGAACCAGCAGTGGGAGCTGGGAATTTTATTCCATTCTTGATACAAAAGTACTCATATGCAGAGAAGGTGGTTATTGATGTAATGGATATTGATGAATCTGCGTTGGAAGTATGCACAAGGTTAGTACGATTGTGTAAGGTTCCAGAGAATATTATAATCAATTATATTCATGCTGACTATATAACCTATGACTTTGATGGTAAACGATATGATTTAGTTATTGGTAATCCACCGTATTTAAAATTATCATCTAAGAATAGTTTACTAGAGCAATATCAAAATATCACAAATAATAAGGAAGCGAATAATCTTGCGGCGTTTTTTGTTGAAAAGAGCCTGACTATTGCGGAACGAATAGCATTTGTGTTGCCAAAGAACTTTCTGTGTAATACGGAGTATAAATGTACAAGAGAACGCATTAATAAAAAGCGTATTAACACGATAGTTGATTTTGGAGAATATGGCTTCAGAGGGGTGCATATAGAGACGATTTTCTTAATAGTAAGTACTAATAAGAGACCTGGAAATACATATATTAAGTCATTGCAAAAAAATATTAATGTAATTCAAAAACAACGGTATATTACAGATAAAGCATTACCTAATTGGGTTATATATAGAAACCAGAAATTTGATGAGGTATTGTTTGCAAAAAGATTCGGGGTATTTACAGTATTTCGAGATAGGCAAATTACAAAATGTTTATCAACGGAGAATGAAGGAATTTGGGTGGTAAAATCAAGAAATATACCGCGTGAGGGAGGAAGAATCGAGCATCAAGGGGCATATGATATGTATATAGACGATAAGTCTTTAGAGGGATTAGAAGTAAGTAAATATCTGGACCGAACAGATGTATTTTTGGTACCTAATATGACATATTATCCAAGAATGCTCAGAAAACCAGCAGGAGTGGTGACAAATGGTTCGGTTGCGATACTTGAGTTAAAAGAAGGATATGTTATTGAAGATGACGATATAGATTATATTGCAAGTGAAGAGTTTGAAAATTTTTATCGAATTGCTAGAAATCATGCAACAAGATCGTTAAATATTGATAATGTATCGGTATACTATTTTTGTATATAGACTTTGATAATGGTTGCGTCACTTAAAGTGATACAACCATTATATTTTATAAATATTTTAAAAATATAAAAAAATTATACCAAAATATATTGACAAAATATAAGCGACAATGTAGATTATAAAATATAATAACAAAGGAGGGAATATATAATGGAAAATAAACGCGAAAGATTTGTGAGAATTGTGGAAGCAAGAACAAACAAAATATTGGATATGTTAAGGTTACTTGCAAATTGTGCTAACAAGTCAAATTATGAGTACGATGAAGAAGACATAAAGCAGATATTTGCAGCTATTGACAAAGAAGTAAAGGCAACTAAGAATGCTTTTTTAGGTTTAGAATCAAAGGAAGAAAGGTTTTCGCTGAAAAACAAGAGATAAGATAAGGAGGGTGCATATGGATAATAAACAATTAGCTTTAGCATTGGCAGGATGTGAGAATGAGGTAGAAGTCATTTCTTTATTAGAAGCAGAAGGGCTATGGAATAGTCCAAATAACTGGCGTTCTTTTGGAGATAATGATAATAACTGGTCGACAATTGGAAATCAGCAGAGTGAAGCAGATGCTGCCCTTGTTGAAAAGATTGTAAATTCGGTGGATGCACTCCTTATGAAAGAATGTATGATTAGGGGGATTGAGCCCACATCGGACGAGGCTCCTCGAAGCATAGCAAGTGCATTAGAGATGTTTTTTGGAATAACCGGTGGAAAGATTCAAAATCTCACAGAGGCAGATAGAACTGGATTAGCACAAAATAATATTATTTTGGCAGCAACCGGTCCAGATAATGTTAATCCTAATATTGTTATCGTAGATAGAGGAGAAGGTCAGTCACCAAAGCGAATGCCGGATACAATATTGTCGATTAATAAGTCTAATAAATTGAAAGTCCCATTTGTTCAAGGCAAGTTTAATATGGGTGGGACAGGTGTGCTTTGCTTTTGTGGTGAACACAATTTCCAGCTTGTAATTAGTAGGAGATGTCCGGATATTCCGATGAAAGATGATGAGACACATAATCTTTGGGGTGTTACAATTGTAAGAAGAGAAAGACCTACAAAAGAGAATGGACTGAGAAGTTCGAAGTTCACATATCTTACAGATGCAAATCATAATATTATGTCTTTTGAAGCAGAAGAAGGAATAGAGATTATTCCTACTTCAAAAGGTATGTACGATACAATGGAATTTGGAATGTATTGTAAAATGTATGAGTACAAAATGCCTAGTAGGCTTCGAACTAATATCAATATGAATTTATACTCACGCCTCTCGATGCTATTGCCGAATTTGGCATACCCGGTATATTTAGATGAATGTCGTGGTAAATATAAAGCCCATACGTTGCATAGAACATTGTCAGGATTAAATGTGCGTTTGAGTGACCAATTGGCTGAAGGAGATACAAGCAATATCGAAGCTAAAATACCAGTATCATTTATGATTGAAGGGCAAAAGGTTGATGCTGCGGTATATGTTTTTAAAAAGAAGAATGGTCTTGACAAGAATGGTGAAGAACGCAAGGTGGATTTATCCCAGTATCGTGGTGGAGAAGGAATCCTTTTGACACAGAATGGTCAAACACATGGCAGTTATGATAGAAAATTTTATTCTCGCACCTCTGTGGGATTATCATATTTGGCAGAGCACTTATTGACCATAGTAGATTGTACAGGAATTGATGAAGCAACGAGAGAAGAGCTGTTTATGAATAGTAGAGATCGTACACGTTCTTCTACATTTGCGACTAAGTTAGAAAGTTTTCTGGAGGAATATTTAAAAGATAATCCTACACTTAAGGAAATTCAGCAACGTCGTAGGGAGGAAGCAATCTCTGATAAGCTCGATGATGCCAAACCCCTCGAAGATGTTTTGTCCTCCGTGTTTAAATCATCCTCTGTATTATCCCGCCTTTTTGTGTTGGGTAAAAAGTTACAAAATCCTACAAATTTGGGACCGGCACCACAAGCAGAAGAGTTTGTTGGCAAGTATAACCCTACATATTTTACTATTTATAAGAAAAAGGCAGATGATGATACTCTATATGTAAAAGAGGCACAACTTGAAAGGAAGTTTAGAGTTCGATTTAAAACGGATGCAAATAATGATTTCTTTACAAGAGAAAAATATCAAGGAGAGTATTCACTAACAAGAGGTACAGGGCAAGGCGAGGACCATATTTTACATCTACACAATGGAATTGCCACTTTGAATGTTGAGTTGCCTGAAGACGCAAAGGTAGGCGATGTATATCGTTATAAGTTTAGCGTTACGGACACAAATGTCGATAGAGAATTTGTAAGTGAGTTTGAAATTCATGTTGTGGAAAATCAGGAAACGACAGGTGGAAATGGAAAAAGAACACCGCCAGATGGCGAAGAAAATGATAGGAAGACACTGTCTCCAACAGGTATATCGCTTCCTACAGTTACTGAAGTGCATAAAGAAGAGTGGGAGGAGTATGATTTCACAAAGGAATCTGCGTTATGTGTCAAGAAGATAGATGATGTTTATGATTTCTTTGTAAATATGGATAATATTCATCTGCAAACAGAGATTAAGCCAATTGCAAAGAATGAGGGTAAAATGAGGCTGTTAAAAGCTCGTTATAAGTATTCGATGGTTCTTTTGGGGCTTGGAGTGTTAGGCTATCATGACAATCACAAAGAACAGGAGGATGGTGAAGAAGAATCTTCTGAAGAGGAAATCAAAAGAATTTCAGAGATGATTTCACCGGTTATTCTTCCTATTATTGATGTTTTGGGAGATGATATGCGTGACATTCTTGGGTAATTACAAAGAGATGTTTTTGGGATGAGCAACACTGCGTCCCACTTCTAGTCCCGAGGACCAAAAGTGTCCTAAATCACACAATTTAATAAGTACTACACACCGGTGAGGTTGCAATTGCAGCTTCACCGGTATTTTTTGCCCTTTTTAGCTACGGATTAAGTGTTCTGAAGACACCTCTGGTCAAGTTGACCAGAAGTTAGAACCTTTGGTCATGATGACCAAAAGCGAAAAAAGATAAAAATTTTTGTGGATTTTTTGTAATCAGCTTTTTGGAACCCTAAGTACTTAGTAGAAGAGGGCTTCAGGGTTTTAGCATAAAGCGTTCTCATATTTACTTTGCTTGGATGATATGAAAATTTTTGGAAAAATATGAGCAGTTTTTCTGTAATCAGCTTTTTTGACTCCAAGTAGTATATGAAGGGCAAAGCGGAAGAGCAACCATATTGGCACTATCTCATCCCGAAATAAAAATGTTGGGAGAAATTTTGCAGAGGATTTAGTAATCGGCCATATTTCAACCCAAATGTTTAGTGAAGGGATGTGATAGCACAGTCAGCGAAGAATACATCTTTCTTTCCGGGATAAAGGAAGATGTATTTCAAGCGGGGACCGTGGTGCAGGAGGCGGAACTCCTGCACGGGTCAAGGGCGGCAGCCTTGCCCAGTAGGATTGACGGACGCGTCAATCCGTACTGGGTATTATTTGGTGCAATTTGGATGCTATCAGGATGAAAATGCAGCAGACCAATTTTCTCTTCGCAAATATTTTTGGAAAGGAGCAAGCAATGAAAGTAACTAGACACAATGGAAGAAGTGGTAAACATGGTGTATATAATCCGAAGCATAATGACCAACAATTCGATGTTGCGAAGAGTGACCATATTGATGTTGCAAGGTCATCGGGAAATATCAATTGGGATTATCAGAAAGAATATAGATTTCCCGAGGAAGATGGACCTGATGGCATCAGTTTTGAAGATATTGAGCTGGATTATTATAGAACCCATTATGGAGACTATATCCGAAACCAAAATGCCAGAAATGAAATGAACAGACACCCGGAACGGAATCGTTCGATAGAAGATTTGTATAGAAATAAGATGACGTGCCCAGAGGAAACGATTTATCAGATTGGAAATGTTGATGGAACAGTAATGGTGCATGTTTTGTGTGAGGTGGCAGAAGCGTTTTTTGCAGAATATCAAAAGCGTTTTGGGAGTCATGTGAGGATGTTGGACTGGTCGCTTCATGTGGATGAGGCAACGCCGCATATTCATGAGAGACATGTTTTTGAATGTAAGAATCAATACGGGGAGCTTTGCCCACAACAGGAGAAAGCGTTGGAGGAACTGGGGCTTCCACTTCCGGATCCAACGAAGCCGAAAGGACGAAACAATAACCGGAAGCAGACCTTTGATGCAATCTGTAGAGAAATGTTGTTAGACATATGCAAAAAGCATGTGTGGGGAGAACGATTACATAGAATCGGTTTGTGCATATGACTTAGCCAACTTGTTCTATATTGTGATTGGAACTCACAAGGAAAAGGGTACACTTCTATATGATGTGATTTTATCACGATATGAGCGAATCAGTTTCACAGAGGAAAAAATCAAAACATTGCTTGATATGCATATCATCAGTGCAGGTGCAAAGTTAGCCAATGGAGAGATTGTGGTAGCTCTCTTGGAGAAACAAAAGCAGTCGGAGTTAACAATCAGAGTAAACGGTGAAGTAGTATAGGCAACATGGGGTATCCGAAAGGGTACCTCTAATTTGGAGGAATGGCAATGGAGCAAATGCAACTAACAATGAAAATGTTGTGGACTCTTAACATGATAAGTCTCAGATACGCATCTGGGAGCAGAGGATGCCAAGGAAGAACTTGGTAAATATGCTAAAATAGCTTAAAATTTAAAAATATTGATACAACTAAAAGATAACCTAGGTGGAAAAAGTTTTTAGTAAAATGAGAAAATCGAGTTGTTTTACTACGAATGACGGAATGTAAATGAATAAATGTATGTCTAGTGGTTTCGTAATGGTATAGAGGGTATCGTTAAATGGTACAGTAATTGTTAAAATGCATCTTTTTATTTCGAAAAAAGAAAAAATATTGAATTTTTCGAAATAGAATGTTAAGATATAATATATAAAATCTATGGAGGTTCGCATGAAACTTATAGAAAGACCATTTTATTTAGACCAATTAAAGCGTGTACAAGGTGTTCCAGATATAAAGGTTATTACGGGAATCAGAAGATGCGGAAAATCAAAATTGATGGAATCATTTATTGAATATGTTAAAAGTTCAGATTCTAATGCGAATATAATTAATATTGATTTTACAAACTTAAAATATGAAGAACTTAAGGAATATCATAAGCTAAACGATTATGTGGAGAATGCTTATATTCCATCAAAGAATAATTATCTTTTTATTGATGAGGTTCAGCTTTGTGAAGGTTTTGAAAAAACATTGAATAGTCTTCATTCATCGGAAAAGTTTGATATATATGTTACAGGATCGAATGCTTTTTTGCTTAGCAGTGATTTGGCTACATTATTTACCGGAAGAACATTTAGTGTTGAAGTGTTTCCGTTTTCTCTAAAAGAATATATGGAATATTATGGATTATTTGATGCATATGAAGCATACACGGAATATCGTAAATATGGTGGAATGTCTGGTTCTTATGTATATTCTGATGAAAATAGTAGAGCGTCATATCTAAATGATGTTTTTGAAACACTTGTAATTCGAGATATTGTACAAAAATTTAAAATTCGAAATACGCCACTTCTGGAAAAAATATCAGATTATTTAATGGATAATATTTCTAATGTTGTGTCAGCAAATAAGATGGCTAATACACTTGGGTCTAATAAAATCAAAACAAATGACAAGACAGTAGGAACTTATATAGGGTATCTCTGCAATGCTTACGGATTTTATAGAATTCGAAGATATGATATTCGAGGAAAGAAGTATTTAGCATCAAATGATAAATACTATTTGGCAGATCCTGCATTTCGAAATGCCAGGCTAGGTAATCGTAATCCTGACTACGGAAGAATATCTGAGAATCTTGTAGCTATCGAATTATTAAGAAGAGGATATGAGGTTTATGCAGGGGTTTTATATAAAAAGGAAATAGATTTTGTGGCAATAAAGCGTGATGAAAAAATCTATATTCAGGTTTCTGAATATATTGATAATCCAGAAACATTCAAAAGAGAATATACACCACTTTTGGCAATAAAAGATGCATATCCTAAAATGATTCTTGCAAGGACACATCAAGAAGAATATCAGTATGAGGGTATTCGTATTATTGATATTTCAGATTGGTTATTATCCTCAAAATAATTATTTTTGGAGGAGTATAAAAACAAATAGATAAAAGAATAAAAAGCCAAATATGCAAAAATATTTGAAGAAGTTTATTTTACCCGTTAATGAGGTAACAATGTCACATGGCATTGTTAAGATACTTTACACAAAAAAGTAATGCGTAAAACTTGGCAAATCGCGGCATATTAAGACTTTTTAGGAGGAAGTTATATGAAAATTCGCGTACTTTTCATCTGCCACGGCAACATCTGCCGTTCCCCCATGGCAGAATTTTTATTTAAAGACATAATAAAAAAACAAAATCTAACAGACCATTTTGAGGTTGCCTCCGCAGCCACCAGCAGAGAAGAACTGGGGAATCCGGTACATCCGGGGACCAGAAGAAAGTTGGCATCTGTGGGAATTAGTACCGCAGGGAAATACGCAAGGCAGATAACAAAAGCGGATTACGATAACTATGACTATCTCATCGGAATGGACAGCATGAATATACGAAACATGATGCGGATACTGGGGGAAGATCCGGAGGGAAAAGTATACCGGATGCTGGATTTTAGCAAAAATCCAAGAGACATTGCAGACCCATGGTATACCGGAGATTTTGAACAGACCTACCGGGACATTCTGGAAGGTTGCGAAGCCCTGATGGAAGCATGGGAAATGGGAAAATTAGGATAGGTTTTGGTTGACGGGCAAAGTGTATAATTATAAAATAAAAGACAGAAAATTTTAAGAAAGAACGTAGTAGAAGATGAACTTACGAGAATATTTAAAAGAACACCGCCTGATTGCAGATGGTGCCATGGGAACTTATTATGAGAAAAAATACACGGTAAGAAGCGGAATCGCAGAGATGGAGAATCTAAGCTGCCCGGAGAGGATTCAGGAAATCCACTTGGATTATATCCGAAGCGGTGCCAGATTTATCCGTACCAATACCTTTGCCTGCAACACCACCTTTTTAGGGGATATAGAACAGGTAAAGGAGTGTATTCGGGACGGTTATCAGGCAGCAGTATCGGCGGTGGAAGTTTCGGGAGAGGATGTGGTCATTGCCGCAGATATCGGACCGATACCGGAGATGAATTTTGAGGACAGAGAAGGGATTTTGCAGGAGTATCAGACTATTTGCGATACCTTTTTGGAGCAGGGAGCTCAATGCTTTGTATTTGAAACACAGTCGGACTTTACCTACATAGAACCGATGGCAGCTTATTTGAAAAAGAAGGCGGATGTATTTATCATTGCCCAGTTTGCCTTTGACAAAAGCGGCTACACCAAGTCCGGTCTTGGCATAGAGCGAATGATACAGACGGCGGCACATATGGAGGAATTGGATGCCTATGGCTTTAACTGCGGTGTAGAGGCGGCACATCTCTATCAGATGTTAAAGGATGTTACCTTTCCAAATGATAAATATGTGACGGCACTTCCAAATGCCGGATATCCATATACCCTTCGGGGAAAGACCATCTATTCCAATAACGAACATTATTATGTGGAAATGATGGAAGCCATTGCAGGTTTGGGAATCAATATTTTGGGCGGTTGTTGCGGAACTACCCCGGCTTATATTGAAAAGCTGACAGAGAAATTAGAAGGGATTCCGCTGGCGGAAAAAAATATTGGTAAAACCGGAGAGGACAATGGCGAGATTCAAATTTCCCGATTTGAAAAAAAGCTGAATCATGGGGAAAAAATGATTATTGCGGAGTTGGACCCGCCCTTTGGAATTGACACCCACAAAGTATTTGAAGGAAGCAAATTGCTGGCAGAGGCAGGAGTGGATTTGATTACCTTTGGAGATTCTCCTATGGCGAGAGCCAGAATGGATGCGATGCAGTTGGCGGCAGCAGTTCAGAGAAAATCAGGAGTTCCGGTTATGCCTCATGTTTGCTGCAGAGACCGAAATGTGGTTGCTTTGCGTTCTGCTATGTTGGGAGCATACATGAATGAAATCCGTCATTTTCTGATTGTCACCGGTGATCCGGTGCCAAGGGATGCCAGAGGTCATATTACCGGAGTTTTCGATTTCAATTCCATCCGTTTTATGGAATATGTACGGGAGATGAACCGGGATGTTTTTGCCCAAGAGTCGGTATTTTATGCGGGAGCTTTGAATTATCATGGGGCGAATCCGAATGCCATCATACGTCGGATGCAGCAGAAAATAGATGCAGGATGCAGATGTTTTATGACACAGCCGGTGTATTCTAAGGAAGATGTGGAGAGACTTTCTTATATCAAAGAGCGAATAGATGCAAAACTGTTCTGCGGCATTATGCCGTTGGTCAGCTACAAAAATGCAAAATTCGTAGCCAATGAAATGCCGGGTATTTTTGTACCGGAGGAAATTGTAAATCGTTACAGAGAAGATATGAGCCGGGAAGAAGCAGAAGCGGTGGCTACTGAGATTGCAGTAGAAATTGCGCAGGAACTTCGGGATACGGCAGACGGATATTATATGATGACACCTTTCAACCGTGCAGGCTTGATTGCAGGAATTATTCAGCAGATAAGAGAAAAGTTATAGGCAGGATGGAAATATGACAAAGACAGAATTTCAACAGATGATACAGACACATCCGATTTTTTTGGACGGAGCAACAGGTTCCAATCTTATGAATGCAGGAATGCCAATGGGATGCTGCCCGGAAACATGGATATTGGAACACAAAGAAGTGTTATGTAAACTCCAAAGGGATTATGTGGAGGCAGGAACCAATATTTTATATGCACCGACTTTTACAGCAAACCGCATAAAACTGGAAGAATATGGACTGGAGAATCAGGTGGAAGAGCTGAATCGGCAGTTGGTGGAGCTGTCCCGGGAGGCAGCCGGGGGAAAGGCTCTGATTGCAGGAGATTTGACCATGTGCGGCAAACAGCTTTATCCCATGGGGGATATGCGGTTTGAAGAACTGGTGGAAGTTTATAAGGAACAGATTCAGGCAATCGAAAGGGCAGGAGTAGACCTTTACGTGGTGGAAACCATGATGAGTTTGCAGGAAACCCGTGCGGCGTTGATTGCTTTAAAAGAACTGACGGACAAGCCGGTAATGGTCAGCATGACCTATCAGGAAGATGGAAGAACTCTTTACGGTACAGACCCGGTAACGGCAACCGTAGTATTACAGAGTCTGGGAGCAGATGCTATAGGTCTGAACTGTTCCACCGGACCGGAAGATATGGTGAGTTTGGTAAAACAGATGGCAGAGTACGCAACCGTCCCTATTTTGGCAAAGCCAAATGCAGGTCTGCCGGAGTTAGAAGACGGTGTTACGGTTTATAAGACAGAGCCGGAGGAATTTGCAAAGGCGGCAAAAAAACTGGTGGAGGCGGGAGCGGCTGTTTTGGGCGGCTGCTGCGGAACCACCCCGAAACACATACAGGCATTGGTGGAAATGATAGGAGATATGCCGATTCATAAGCCGTTGGAACAGCCGAGACGTATGTTGACTTCTGAACGGAAATCAGTGGAAATAGATTTGGACGGAAGCTTTCTGGTAATCGGAGAGCGGATTAATCCCACCGGAAAGAAAAAATTGCAGGCAGAGCTGCGGGAAGACAGTCTGGAGCTGGTGCTTTCCATGGCAAGAGAGCAGGAAGAAAAGGGTGCCGCAATTTTAGATATCAACATGGGTCTGAACGGAATTGACGAAAAAGCCATGATGTTGAAAACCATCGAAGAGGTTTCCTCCATTGTGGATTGTCCTCTTTGTATCGATTCCAGTTATGTAGAAGTTATTGAGGAGGCTTTGCGGATATATCCGGGACGGGCACTCATCAATTCCATTTCTTTAGAAAAAGAAAAGTTTGAGAAGCTACTGCCGGTGGCAAAAAAATATGGAGCCATGTTTATTTTGCTGCCGTTATCGGATGCGGGACTGCCAAAAGACGTGGCAGAAAAACAGGAAATCATTCACAAGGTTATGGACAGAGCCTTATCCCTTGGTATGAAAAAAGAGGACATTGTGGTGGATGGACTGGTGGCTACCGTGGGTGCCAATCCAAAGGCGGCACTTGAGTGTTTTGAGACCATTTCCTATTGTAAAGAAGAGCTGGGACTTGCCACAGTCTGTGGCTTGTCAAATATATCCTTTGGTTTGCCGGATAGAAGTTATGTAAACACAGCGTTTCTGACTATGGCGATTGCAAAGGGACTGACCATGGCCATTGCCAATCCCTCTCAGGAGCTTTTGATGAATGCGGCTTTTGCCTCCGACATGCTGCTGAATAAAAAAGACGGTGACATCCGTTATATTCAGCATGTGAACCAAAATCATGCAGAGGAATTGCCGAAGACAGAGCAGGAACAACCACAGGAAGAAAAATCCATGGTTTTTGAAGTGGTGTTAAAAGGAAATAAAGCGGGCATATTAAAAGAAGTAGACCTTGCGTTGAAAGAAGGAGAGGAGCCGGGAGCAATTATAGATCATCATCTGATTCCGGCAATCAATGAGGTTGGAAATCTTTTTGATAAAAAAATCTATTTTTTGCCGCAGCTGATTGCCAGTGCCCAGACCATGGAAAAGGCCATCGGTTATCTGGAGCCCATGTTACAACGGGATGAGAATACGCAGGACAGTGCCACCATCATTATGGCAACGGTGGAAGGAGATATCCATGACATTGGAAAAAATCTGGTGGTGCTGATGCTGAAAAATTACGGCTACCGTGTCATTGATTTGGGAAAAGATGTTGCGGCAGATGTGATTATTGAAACAGCCATCAGAGAGCAGGCAGAGCTGGTGGGTCTTTCGGCGTTGATGACCACCACGATGATGCGGATGCAGGATGTGGTAAATCTTGCAAAAGAGAAACAGTATGAAGGCAAAATCTTTATTGGCGGTGCCGCCATCACACCGGAGTTTGCGGATGAAATCGGAGCAGACGGTTATTCCAGTGATGCGGCGGATTGTGTGCGTTTGGTGGCAGAATTGTTACAGAAATAGAGGTAAAAAGATGAGAGTAGGAATGGGATATGATGTACATCGTTTGGTGGAAGGCAGAGATTTGATTCTAGGCGGCGTGAAGATTGAACACTCTTTAGGCTTGCTGGGACACTCGGATGCAGATGTATTGATTCATGCAATTATGGATGCATTGTTGGGAGCAGCGGCTTTAGGAGATATTGGAAAGCATTTTCCCGATACCGACGAAAAGTACAAAGGCATTTCCAGTATGAAGCTTTTGGAGCATGTGAAAGGGTTGATTGAGGAAGAAGGATATGTGATTGAAAATATTGATGCCACCATCATTGCCCAGAAACCAAAGCTTCGTCCTTATATGGAGGAGATGGAGGAAAACATTGCCGAGGTGCTTAAGATAGAAAAAAATCAGATTAATCTAAAAGCCACTACCGAAGAAAAATTAGGCTTTACCGGAAGGGAAGAGGGAATTGCGGCACAGGCAATCTGTTCTCTCACCGGAATCTATGAGGGGAGCTTTGCTGTGGCAGACAGTGCTATGAATTGCAGTTCCTGTACGGGATGCAAAAAACATTGACAAAAAGGATTTTTTTGCATAAACTACTAAAGTAGATAAGAAAAAGCCAAGAACGAAGAGAGTAGGAAATTACAGACCTCAGAGAGAGACTGTCATCGGCTGGAAGCAGTCTTGGAAACTGGATTTTTGAAGTGCATTCGGGAGCTGATTCGGTGAAAAGAGTAGCCGGATACGGAGTACACACGTTACGTGTCTTGAGAGAGAGCAGAAATGCTCTACTTAGAGTGGAACCGCGGATAACTTCGTCTCTAATCAGAGACGGAGTTTTTTATTTTTTAGCTGAGAGTGTGCTCAGCACACTTTGTTAATTTTATTTTTCAAAGGAAGTGTAAAAAATGGGCTTTATACGTCATGTCAAAGAGGAATTTCAGGTAATACAGGAGAGAGATCCTTCCATTAAGTCTCCATGGGAAGTATTGCTTTACCCAAGCTTTCGGGTAATGATGACTTACAGAAAAGCACATAAATTGTATGAAAAAGGACATTATTTCCGGGCCAGAAAATTGTCCCAAAAAGCAGCCAGAAAAACGGGAATCGAGATTCATCCGGGAGCCGTCATTGGAAAAGGATTCTTTATCGACCACGGAAGCGGTGTCATCATCGGAGAGACCACCATTATCGGGGACAATGTAACCCTGTATCAGGGGGTTACGTTGGGAGGAACCGGAAAGGAAACCGGAAAGCGTCATCCCACTTTGGAAGACAACGTCATGGTTAGTGCCGGAGCGAAAATTATCGGTTCCTTTACCATAGGAAAAAATTCCAAGATTGGAGCAGGCAGCGTTGTGTTGGAGGAAGTTCCTCCAAACTGTACAGTGGTGGGCGTACCGGGAAGAATCGTAAAACGAGACAACGAAAAAGTACCACGCAGCGACATGGATCAAATTCATTTGCCGGATCCGATTATGGAGGATATTACCTGTTTACAACAGACAAATACTGTACTTTGCAATAAAATCATTGATTTGGAAAACGAAGTAAAAGCATTAAAGGCAGGAAGAAAAGAGTAGGAGGAATTTATGAAGATTTACAACACGTTGACAAAGCAGAAGGAAGAGTTTCAACCAATCAAAGAGGGAAAGGTCAGCATGTATGTGTGCGGACCTACCGTATACAACTACATCCATATCGGAAATGCAAGACCTATGATTGTCTTTGATACTTTCCGTCGTTATCTGGAGTATAAGGGAATTGATGTGAACTATGTTTCCAATTTTACGGATGTGGATGACAAGATTATTAAAAAAGCAATGGAAGAGGGCGTAGATGCAGAGGAGATTGCACAGCGTTATATTGCAGAATGTAAAAAGGATATGGAGGCTTTGAATGTAAAGCCGGCAACCACGCATCCTCTGGCAACCCAGGAAATTCCGGGAATGATTGAAATGATTGAGCAGTTAATCGAAAAAGGTCATGCCTATTGTGCAGAGGACGGAACCGTATATTTTAGAACCAGAAGCTTTAAGGAATACGGAAAACTGTCCCATAAGAATATTGATGATTTGGAAGGCGGACACCGGGATATCAAGGTGACCGGAGATTTCAAGGAAGACCCGTTGGATTTCGTACTCTGGAAACCGAAAAAAGACGGAGAGCCTTATTGGGAGTCTCCATGGAGTGACGGACGTCCGGGCTGGCACATTGAATGTTCGGTAATGAGCAAAAAGTATCTGGGGGATGAAATAGACATCCATGCAGGTGGCGAGGATTTGATTTTCCCGCACCATGAAAATGAGATCGCCCAGTCTGAGGCGGCGAACGGAAAGAACTTTGCCCATTATTGGATGCACAATGGATTTTTGAATATTGACAATAAGAAGATGTCCAAATCCTCCGGTAATTTCTTTACAGTCCGGGAGATTGGTGAAAAATATGATTTGCAGGTACTCCGTTTCTTCATGCTCAGTGCCCATTACAGAAGCCCGCTGAATTTTAGTGCGGAGCTGATGGAGGCGGCAAAGAACGGATTGGACAGAATTTTGACAGCGGCAGACAATGTGAAGCATCTTGGCGAGAAAGCAGTCGACAAAGGAATGGATGCGACAGAGCAGGAGCTTTTTGCAAAAAGTGAAGTCTATGTGGAAAAATTTGAAGCTGCCATGGAGGACGATGCAAACACAGCCGATGCGGTATCTGCGGTATTTGAGTTGGTAAAATACATTAATACCAACACCAATGGAGAGCAGTCAAAAGAATATTTGGAGGCAATGTATCAGCGGTTAAAAACTCTCTGCGATGTACTTGGAATCATTATTGAGAAAGAGGAAGAGATCTTAGACAGCGATATCGAGGCATTGATTGAAGAGCGTCAGGCAGCCAGAAAAGAAAAGAATTTTGCCAGAGCAGATGAGATTCGGGATATGATGTTGGAAAAAGGAATCATATTGGAGGATACCAGAGAAGGAGTAAAATGGAAAAGGGCATAGATGCATATATTAAAGAACAATTTCAGTTGGAACCGGTTGACATAAGAACATACTCGCCGTTGACTCTTGCCTATATCGGGGATGGTATTTACGATTTGGTAATTCGCTCCATCATTGTGGGAAAGGGAAACACCAAAGCAGCCAATCTCCATCGGGAGACAAGCCGTCTTGTGAAAGCACAGGCTCAGGCGGAAATGATGGAGGTTTTGCAGCCCCATCTGACAGAGGAGGAGGCAGATATCTACCGCAGAGGCAGAAATGCAAAATCCCCTACCATGGCGAAAAATGCCACCATGAGTGATTATCGGAAAGCCACCGGATTCGAGGCATTGATGGGTTACCTCTATTTACAGGATGAATTTGAACGATTGGTGGAGCTTGTAAAAATCGGATTAGGAGGCAAATATGAGTGAAGAAAATCTTCAGGAGTTAAAGATAGAAGGGCGGAATGCAGTACTGGAGGCATTTCGTTCCGGAAAACCTATGGACAAGGTGTTTCTTTTAGACGGCTGTATGGACGGTCCCTTGAAAACCATTGCCAGAGAGGCAAAAAAACACGATACAATTATTAATTATGTAAAAAAAGAACGGCTGGAGCAGCTTTCGGAAACCGGGAAACATCAAGGGGTCATTGCTATGGCTGCGGCATATGAATATGCCAAGGTGGAGGATATTCTGGCAAAGGCAGAGGAAAAAGGAGAGCCGCCGTTTATTCTTTTACTGGATGGAATCGAGGACCCACACAATCTGGGTGCTATTATCCGAACGGCAAATCTGGCAGGAGCTCACGGTGTCATTATTCCGAAACGCCGTGCAGTGGGCTTGACGGCAACAGTTGCAAAAACTTCGGCGGGAGCCTTAAACTATACTCCTGTTGCAAAGGTAACTAACCTTACCCAGACCATGAAGGAATTGAAGGAAAAAGGAATGTGGTTTGTGGGAGCGGACATGGGTGGTGAGACCATGTATCAGTTGGATTTGACGGGACCCATTGGCGTCGTAATCGGAAGTGAAGGAGACGGAATGTCCAAGCTGGTAAAAGAAAATTGTGACTTTATAGCGTCGATTCCAATGAAAGGCGATATCGATTCCTTAAATGCATCGGTGGCAGCCGGAATATTGGCATATGAAATTGTAAGACAGCGAATGGGGTAAATGAAAAATGATAGGTTCCTATGATGGAAAGACAGATGAAGAACTGATTCGTCAGATGAGAGCCGGAGATAAAGAGATTGTAGATTATCTGATGGTAAAATATAAGAATCTGGTGCGGAAAAAAGCCAATGCATTCTTTCTGATTGGTGCGGACAATGATGACCTGATTCAGGAGGGAATGATAGGACTTTTTAAAGCAATCCGGGACTATCAGGAGGACAAAGAGGTAAGCTTTTATCATTTTGCGGAGCTTTGCATCAGCCGTCAGATGTATACGGCAATGGAAGCATCTCAGCGGAAAAAGCATGCACCTTTAAATTCCTATGTTTCTCTCTATGAGGAGACTAATGAAGAGGGGAAAATGCCTCTGTCCGAAGTATTGCAGTCTTTGACAGACGGCAACCCGGAGGATTTGGTGATTGACCGGGAGAACGTGCTGGCATTTCAGGAAAAAATCAATGAGCGTCTCAGTAAGATGGAACGTCAGGTGTTGGTGCTGACGCTTCAGGGCTTGGATTATCAGCAGATTGCGGAGATTATGGAGAAACCTGCAAAATCCATTGACAATGCGTTGCAGAGAATCAAAGGAAAACTGCGGGATGACACATAAAGAAAGAGTTAAGAAAGTACAAGGCACCTTGTAACGCAGTGATTCATATGTTATCTTGAGAGCATCAAACAAGAAAGGTGTGATAGGATACATGGAAGACAGTGACGGGTGCGAAAATACATATGGGAAAAACAGTACCGCTCCATGTAGTGTTATGTGATAGAAGAAGGTATCGCCTGTGGGAATAACAGGTGGTGCCTTTTATTGTCTGAAAAAAGAAACACTATTATGAAATGGAGAATAAAATGTTAGGTGCATTATTGTTACAGATTGTATTGATTTTTTTAAATGCAGTTTTTGCCAGTGCGGAAATTGCGGTAATTTCTTTAAATGAAACAAAATTAAGGCAGGATGCAAAAGAAGGAGATGTAAGGGCAAAAAAACTGGTGGATTTAACAGAGCAGCCGGCAAAATTTTTAGCCACCATACAGGTGGCAATTACTTTGGCGGGACTTTTGGGAAGTGCCTTTGCGGCAGAAAATTTTGCAACGCCCTTGGTTACATGGCTAATAGGATTGGGCGTGCCTATTTCTCAGCAGATATTAAAAAATATTGCAGTCGTTTTGATTACCATGATATTGGCATATTTTAATCTGGTTTTCGGGGAACTGGTACCGAAACGAATTGCTATGAAGAAGTCAGAGTCTATGGCGTTGGGAATGGCGGGAATGTTAAGTATGGTTTCAAAAGTATTTGCTCCTTTGGTCTTTTTGCTTACAAAATCCACCAATTTTATCTTGAAAAGAATGGGAATCAACCCGGAAGAGGAAGAAGAGCAGGTTTCGGAAGAGGAAATTCGAATGTTGGTGCATGTAGGAAACCAGCAGGGAGTCATAGATGAAGAAGAAAGTGAAATCATTCAGAATGTATTTAAATTGGATGATATTTCCATTGAAAAGATATGTACTCATCGGCGAAATGTGATATCATTAAGTATGACAGACAGTATAGAAAAATGGGAAGAGATGATTGACCAGAGCCGTCACACCTATTATCCTATTTACGGGGAGAGTAAAGAAGATATTATTGCCATTTTGAATACCAAAGAATATTTTCGGGAAAAGAACAGAGACAAATCCTATATTTTAAATCATGCATCGGAGGAACCGTACTTTGTACCGGAAAATATGAAGGCAAATATACTGCTTAAAAATATGAAACAGAAACGGATATATTTTGCGGTTCTGTTGGATGAATACGGTGGATTGTCAGGAATTATTACCCTCCACGACTTAATAGAAGAATTGGTGGGAGAAATTGAGGAAGAAGAACGGGATGTTAATAGCAGAGAGTACAAAAGAGGAACGAGAGGCATATATCCGGGAGATGTTCCGGTGTAAAAACGGGGACTGTGAAAACTGCGGCGTCTGCCGCATTTTCGCAGGAACTTCGCCGGAAGAGGTCTATGAAGATTTTGTGGAGGGAAAGCGTGAATTTTCTGAGATTGCAAGGGAATGGAACCTCAGAAAGCAATAGAAGAAAAACCACAGAAAATATTTCAGTTTTAGTTGACAAAAATACCTATTATATAGTATACTATCGCTTGTTGAGATATCAACAGGCTGCTGTGGCACAGGTGGTAGCGCACCTCATTGGTAGTGAGGAGGTCACGGGTCCGAGTCCCGTCAGCAGCTCTACAAAAGTCTAGTATTTACTAGGCTTTTTATTTTTTATGTTGCATTTCGTGTTGCATTTGTACAAAATGAGCATTAGTCTGCTCGATAAATTGCTGTCTATAATCATCCATTGTCCCACGATAAATCTGTTTTAAAAACGCATCACTTGACCATCCACCGAGTTCCATAATGTACTGATCTGGCACTCCGATTGCGTGCATAACAGAAGCAGAGTAGTGACGTTACGGTATAATAATGACAAACAGAAAAAGCCTTATTTTTTTAAGGAGTTTCAGTGTTTGCCGTTGTCCATTCAATTCCTTTTCCAGATTTGAAAGACAACAAAAAACCATCGATTAAAGGAGGATATTGAATTAACGACAAAAAATAAATATGGTTAGTAACCTGGGAGATAAGGAATTCAACTGATGTCTAATGCACGATTGGATTTATCTGCCGAGCACTTAAACTGTCCCGAATAGTATATAAAAAACGGGACATCTGGCTGTACCTTTCGTTGTAGTTGTCGGTATTCTGAAAATTTACGTAAAATTGACTGTTTCACTTTATAAGCAATTATATATTGTAAATTAGATGCTGTTCTATTATAATTTTAATATCTGTTATGAACTATAAAAGCAATGGAGAAGTGATTTTTGATTATGGAAAATAAAATTGTCATACAAAATTTTGGGCCGGTAAAAGAGGCACAGATAAATTTAAATAAAAATTTTCAGATATTTATAGGTGCTCAGGCTTCTGGTAAAAGTACAATTTGTAAGGTTGTATATTTTGTTCAAAAGATAAGAGATTATACCTTAGATTATCTGATGGATGCAGCACAGTTTACACAGAATCATAAAAATGAGTATTTCAATAATTATATGAAATATTTGACAAAGCAGTTTATGGGGTGCTTTGGGAAAACTAAGCATATGCAGAAATTTAATATTTCCTATATGTTTGCCGGAAAACATATTAATATTTTCTTAAACCGTGATGGCTATGTACGATTTTCTCTTGATGCTAAATTAAAAGAAGAACTTTTGGGATTGATAAATGAAGCTTCTGAAATGTTTTTAAATAATTTCAATACAAAGGGTCTTTTGGATAATATAACTGCTGTGGGGGTAATGAAACGCCATTTAAATGAACGGTTGTTTTTGATATTTGAAAACGATGATGAAATTATTTATATTCCAGCCGGAAGAAGTTTGTTAGCAACCATGTCTGAGCAGTTACAGGATGTTTCTACTGATGAGATGGATTTGACCATGCAGGAATTTATTAAACTGATAAAAATAACAAAAAATAAGTTTGGAACTAAAATTCCGGAAATGATTACAGATTATGTAAAAACGATAAAAGGTCAGATAAATAATGCAGCAGTAGACCAGGCGTATGAATTTATTAAGAAAATTTTGAAAGCAGACTATATAAGCGAGAACGATGGTGAAAAAATTTATTTTGATGAGTATCATTGGGTTAAACTGATGTATGGTTCGTCTGGTCAGCAGGAAGTATTGTGGATATTGATGCTTGCCTTTGCGACAATTTTGGAAAAGAAAAAATCATTTATTATAATTGAAGAACCAGAAGCACATTTATTTCCGATTGCCCAAAAGGATGTTATGAATCTCATTTCGTTAATGATAAATTCAACGAACAGTAAGGTTATTATAACAACACATAGTCCATATATACTTACTTCTACGAATATATTATTGTATTCGCAAAAAGTGGAGAATCAGCATACAAAGTTAAATAAGATTGTTATTCCCAAAAATTTAAGAGTGTCTTATGAAAACTTCGCCGCCTATAAAGTGGACAATTCTGAAAAGGTGTTGGAATCTTTGTTAGATGAGGAAAGTCATATGATTAATACAAATTATATTGATGAAGTATCGTCTATTACAAATAGTGAACTTGATGAGCTTATTACTATGGAGATAGATGAATGATTTGTAGAAAATTAGAAGAATGTATTAATGGAGAACTGCAAAGTAATTCTTTAGAGGAATGTGATAATAAAAATAGTATGAACTGTATTGAGTCATCGGACAGACGTTCAGCGGTAAAGTGTGAAGAGAATAAAAAGAGATATGTGCTTGAAAATACGAAGAAAAACCATGTGATTTTATATAAAATGGATGGTGGGATAATAGAGGAAGATAAGTCTGTCCCATTAAATACGAGTAAATGTGATTATTTATTTGTCATTGGTAATGCAACTCCAACTGCTGTTTTAACAGAACTCAAAGGTGTTAATGTGCCCAAAGCGTTGATTCAGCTTAAGGGAACTTTATTATTGTATAAAAATGTTTTCTGTAAATTTGGACATGTATATGCAAGAGCAATAGTGACATCTTCAACGCCAAATTTAAAAGCGAGTCCGGAATATGTTAATTTGGAACGGATGATTCGTAAAGATTATAAAGGAAATATAAAAATTGTAGAGAAACAATTTAATGAAAAGGATATAGAACTATAGGCCGTTACATATAAAATACCCAAGTAGATGATTATGAGAAGTTGCATAACACTTTCAGAGAATGATGTCACGAATAATATATAGAATACGTTACATACAACTATTTCTTTCACCACAACTGCCAGTCTAGAAGAACAAAAACTTGCAGCAAAAATATTGGAGAGTAATCTATGATACTGTATCACGGAAGTAATGTGGTTGTTTCTGAGCCGAAGCTGATTCAACAGAAACGATTTCTGGATTTTGGTTTTGGTTTCTATACTACCACAAACAAAAAGTAGGACATAGGCTTTGTAGATAAAGTTTACAAGTGCAAAAAAGGCGTTAAGTTACATAAAGCTTATTGGTGCGGTGTCGGAGGGGGAATCTTAATGGAAAACAGAAATTTGAAGTTATGCTTATGCTCCTTGTACCGCAGGTGATTCACTTGATTACTGAGAATTATTCGTATGATGAAGTGGCTGCCGCTAAAGAATTTTATGATTCTAAGGTATATTCCTTATTACAAAAAGGAATACATGATTTTAGTCAAGAGTTATACGCTTACGTGAAGCTGATGACAAAACCATATTTATCAGCTGTATTGCTATGATATAGGCCATAAATACAAGAAAAATAGCACAAATATCATGAAAACATCCGCAAAATCAATGTAAAAAACCAATAAAACGGTAGAAAATAGTTGCATGTGTATGCCGAAGGTCATGGAATCTGAAATGCGGAAGGTTTAATTTTTTAATGGCTCTTTCAAATCGGCCTGTGATAACGTCAGGTGTAATATTAACGATGTACCCATTTTCAGGGAAAAGGTCTGTGACATAGCTTGGTAAATTAATATATCGGTCGGATGATACATTTTTGGTTGTCTTTTTTATGAGCTAGCTCTTGTCATTAAACACAGCCGCCTTATGGACGTGTATCACATTACCCTTTACATCCTCTGAATGTAGACCACATATCTCGGAGCGTCTGAGCGTGCCACAGGATGCCAGATGCGTTGCTATCAGCATATCCGTATCATTTATATCATTGAAGTAAAGAATGGATTATCACATGGAGGTCAATCGTGGTTGATGACTAGGAAAAATGGATGGAGGAATATGAGGGTAGGCATAAGAATGAATATGTTGAAAGATTACAAAGAGATTTAATGGAAAATTAGAAATGAGTTTACAATTTTTTTCTAGAAAAAGTAGTGATTATGATACAATTATATTACCCAAAAAGGAATATACAATGGTAATGAGCGAATTGGACACTCGCATGAGTGATAAGCAAAGAGGAGAAAAAGTGTAAAAAAGCAATCAGAGATTATATTTATACGATTGAAAATAATGGGTTTGATGATTACAGAGTTATAGGGAAGGAACCTATAGATAAGAATGCGGTTATTATAAGTGAGGTATTAAAGGATGAGTAGTAAAATATCTGATATAAAAAAAGAATTATTTGAAAATTAAAAAATAGACATGGAAAAAGAATTTATTATAGGGGTAACGAGTAATGTACAAGATGATGAGACAGAAAAGAGATTATAAAATACTTGAAAAATAACGAGGACAGCACTGTTGAAAATGTTATTTTACTATTAGTGTACCTAACAAAACTGAGAAGAAGGGAGATATAAAAATCTAAATGATTAGGATACCATACTGTTTAAAGTGCGATAATTGCAAAGTGAACATGGTATGTGATGCATATCCAGAAGGGATACCAGCAGATGTATTGCATACATCAAAAGTGGAAGGTGTTATATGCAATAAGCAAATAGCATTTAAAAAACGTATTGTAGAAAAACAAAATAGAACTCAAAACACCATCAGTCATAAATGATATGGTGGTTTTCTTATATCCATTTTTAAGAGGCAACGAAAAAAATATTATTGATAATGAAGAGGTCACAGATTACAGTCCCGTCAGCAGCTCTACATCTAGAATGCCGCAAATTCAAGGATCTTCAAGGAAACTATGGATTCGCGGCATTTATTTTTGTGCAATTTTACCATTGTGCAGATAAAAACCTCATGCTAGAATCCCAACAAAGCATACAGAGTTCTATTTTTCTTTTAGGTGTAAGCCTGTCTTATATTCAAATTATTTCAAAGAATCTATGCTTTTAAATTTCAACAGGAAAAAAGCAGGAGATTTTTTGAAAACCTCCTGCCATAGTCAGGAGGTCGATATATGACAAAAGCGAAGACACAGGAGAAAGCCCCTGTAAGAAGAAACTATAAGGATACGCTGTTTCGGATGATATTCCGGGAAAAGGAGCAGCTTTTGAGTCTCTATAATGCAGTAAACGGAACACAATACACCAATGCGGAAGAACTGGAGATTGTGACCTTAGAGAATGCGATTTATATGAATATGAAGAATGACTTGGCATTTATTCTGGATGTTTCATTGAACCTCTATGAGCATCAATCTACGTTTTCCCCTAATATGCCGTTGAGGAATCTGTTTTATGTATCCAGAGAGCTGCAAAAGCATGTGAATTCCGATGAGTTATATCGGTCAGCATTGGTGAAGATACCGACACCCCGGTTTCTTGTGTTCTATAATGGGAGAAAGGAACAGCCGGAGAAAAGGATACTGAAGCTATCGGATTCTTATGAGAGTCCGGAAGAGGAGCCGCAGTTGGAACTGGTGGTTACCATGCTGAACATCAACAGTGGCAAGAATGCAGAACTGATGGAAAGGTGTCAGCCTTTGAAGGAATATGCTTTGTATGTGGAGAAAGTGAGAACCTATAGTAAGCAGATGGAACTGGCAGAAGCAGTAGAACGGGCGGTAACCGAGTCTATACAGGAGGGAATACTGTCAGAATTCTTGTTGCGGTATCGGAAAGAGGCGATAGAGATGAGTATATTTGAGTATAACGAAGAGGAGGCATTGAAGTATATCCGGGAGGATGAATTTCAAATGGGAAAAGAAGAAGGGATAGAACAGGGAGAGTTGAGTAAAACAAGAACATTTATACGAAATATGTTAAAGCGTGGGATGTCCGAGGAAGATATCTGTGCTTTGGCAGAATGCGACAAAGCATTAATCGAAGAAGTTCGGAATGAAAAAGAAAATGGCAAATAGAGAGTATGAGAAAAGTATAAGAATTCCTTGTCTGACGAGGTTTGTTCAGGCAAGGGAATTTTTTTGCTTTATAGGAAATTTCTCAAATCGTCAGAAATGGTGTATAATGACAACGAAATAAAAATGAGCATGACAAAAGAGCGAAGGTTGCTACTTCGCCATGACGTTGTTTATGCGGTTTTTGT